>JAEEGL010786457.1_pt1 | contig 291745 bp, 222 predicted proteins | sample 9134231 | NCBI WGS metagenome assembly JAEEGL01 (sample SAMN16246548, study PRJNA631951) | gut metagenome | biome: gut microbiome; feature: rumen; material: fiber-attached | host: Bos | place: Iran: Karaj | collected 2018-10
AGTCGGCGGTATCACTTGCGGTTCGCTCTGTACCGTTGGTTCAGGCATCGGTTCTGTCTGTTCTTCCGCGGTGGATTCTTCCTCTGTAATCTGAGAAAAGAAGGTGTCTGTGTCCGGAATCGGTTCGTCAGTTGGCTCGTTCGGCAGTTCGATCACGTCCTCGGTCGTTTCAGGTTCGGACGGTGTGATGTCTTCTGGCTGATCCGCTTCGGCTCCGGCGGTCGCGTCAGGCTTTTCTTTTTCAGTAAACAGCTTTGGCATAGATTCTGTTTCGATTTCCTGGGATTCAAACCCCGGCGCTGCTGTTTCAGGGCATGACTCGAAAACATCTTCATCCTGACCGTCCTGGAATTCGAACCCCGCAGTTACGGTTTCCGGTGCATCCTGCGGCTCGTCGGCTGGCTGAACACCTCCGAAGAGCAGTGTAAGTATGGCTATAAGTAATGCGATAAGTCTTTTCATCTCAAAGACCTCCTTCGTTTGAATTCAACAACAGAATATCCAGAAATCCAAAGAAGTCCAGAGACAATCCGAAAAAATTTTACCGCAGGGATTTCTCTCTGCGGTAAGGTCGTTTATTTCTGTATTAGATTTTCGATTTTCTCAATGCATTTATCTGTATCCGCCTTAACTTCTTTTGACCAAAAGCGAATAGGTGTCCAGCCAATAGATGTTAGCTGATTCTCAACACGCCTATCTCTATCGATGTTTTCCTCGATTTTTTCAATCCAGTATTCACGGTTGCGTTTAAGCTTTGGCTTGCGCGTTTCCCACTCGAAGCCATGCCAAAATTCGCCATCGACAAACACCGCAATGTTGTATTTAAGAATGGCAATATCCGGAGAACCAGGAAGCTTCTTGTAGTTCAGCCTGTATCGGAATCCCTTTGCCCATAATTTTGAAGCAAGGGCCACTTCAGTTTCACCACGTTTTAGCTTTACATTTGCCATTCTCTTCGATGTAGCTTCATCTGTATCGTAATGCTTTGGATGCTTCATATCGCGAATTACTGTTCGGCCGCTATAACATCATCAAGGACACTGCCCATGCGTGTTATCATCGGAACAACAAGCGCATTTCCCATGCAGAAGTATCTCATTCTATCCGGCATTCCGTCTGTCCAGTCATCATCAAATCCTTGGATTCGTTCTGTTTCAACGGGGGTAAGGATTCTTAGTTTTCCTTTTCCAGGATCACAGACGACGTGTGTGCTTCTGTTCAAAGTTGATTCGCTTGTAAGCATGGTTCGAGCCGGCCTGTCCCAGGGATCAGGAAAAGCGATAGGGCCTTCAGAGAAGATATATTCGTGACCATTGGATGACTTCCTGGGTATTTTCTTTGCACCTTTGAGATATACCCATTTGGCCATTTTTTCATCATCGGTTATGAAAAATCTCTCATCGACGTTCTTCTGAAGGATATCGCCTAGAAGAATAGGCTGTTCTTCCTTTTCGGTTACATCTGCTGTATAAATGATGCCGTTATTTAGGTAACCTGCCGGGCGAAAATCGAATGCGAAATTGTCAGAAACATCAACGATATCACTGCTTATGTCAGTATGCTTGATTTCCGAGACTGCATTGACCGGAAATGCCTTAGCCATGAAACCATCTGTTGCGATAATGTCCTTGGCATCGCTACTGGCATTTTTCTTTCCGTATACAGTGTCGTTCCTATACGCAAAGATGAATGTCCTTCTTCTTCTCTGAGCGCCACCGTAAGTTGCTGCGTTAACTACCCGCCATTCAGCAGAATAGCCAAGGTCGTTAAGACAAGCAAGGATAACTCCAAAGTCGCGCCCACGCTGTTTTGCGGGTGATTTTAGAAGTCTGTCAACGTTCTCAAAAATACAGAACGGGGCCTTCTTTGCAATTAGAGTATCTCTTATCTGCCACCAGAGAACGCCTTTCTTGCCCTCGATTCCTTTTGAAGAAGCCAGCGTATGTGCGACGCTGTAATCCTGACAAGGGAATCCACCGACCAAAAGAGTGTGATCAGGAATGTTATCCTTGACCATCGTACTGATGTCTTCTCCAGTATGAAATTCTCCCTTGATGTCCGGAGAATCTCCGAAATGTCTGACATAGCACTCGTGAGCCCACTGTGTTTTTGCACCAGGCTCCCATTGGGAGAACCATGTTGTTTCCCATCCGGTATTAAGCCTGTCAAAGCCAAGCCTAAAACCGCCAACTCCTGCAAAAAGTTCGCAAATTGTTTTTTTCATAAAGCCCTCCTTTGATTCCTTTCGAATCAGCTCGCTTATATTTTATAGGCAGTTTGTTAGCACCGACAGCCGTCGGATCATTGCCTATAATTCAATGGTTATGCCTGGCGAAGAGACTCGTCAAGCTGGTCGAGAACGTAATCGTTATTTATCCAAAAACTGTAGTGCGGCATCCATGTACCATCCGGAAGTTGATTGGCATCCGCTCTAGTTCCATCACCGATTATCGTTCCATCTGTAAATTCAAAGTATCTCTTTTGAGCGTGTGGTCTTACATGCACAATAGCGTTGTCTTTCTTTTTCGGAAGACTGTTTTCAACAACAATACCGCCTTTGGTTTCCTTTATGGAAAACCTGATTCCTTTTTTTATCTCATCTACGACAGCATTCCATCCGCTTTTAACAGCGCCGTTTAAATCGCCATATGGCATATTCCATAACTGGCAACCTTTAAGTGTATAGCAACTACCTTTCTTTTGAAAAACGACAAAAAGAAATCTCGTTTCATCGAAGTAGTTATGCAGAGTCGAGTCTTCCCAGGATTCCTCAATCAGTTCCTTGTACTTAAACGGGGGAAAAGACATATTCTCGCGTATTTTTCCGTTTTCTTCGAGTCGAATTATTTTAACTGTGATATTCGCCTTCCGGAACTCCTCGGCTCTGTTTGATTTGATTCCGAGCATTCGATACGCAAGATCTGTCCACTGCGCTTTATTGTTGTTATACTCACGGAGGAACATGGAACACAGTTCCTTATCGGTCTTACCTTTGTATGCGTTGATTTTCGCTTTTATAAAGTCAGCAAATGTTTTCCCGGATAGTTCAGCGACATCCTTGACAACAGACTCATACTCTTCTGCGCCCTTGATGATGTACTCGTTGAGTACAAAAGTCATATAGGAGTTTTTGTAGCAGAAGGCTCTTTTCTTGGCGGGTGTGTGTGGTGGATAAAACTGCGGAACGATACTGCTTTCTGCCGTAGCTCCTTTTGTGCAGGCACCAAGATAAAAAGTGTCGGATTCTGACAGTTCCTCAGCTTTCCCGTCGAGTATTTTTTGGGAAATGACTTTATAGTCGTTTTCGATAATTGCTAGGTCAGTGTCAGAAGGAGTAAACAGCGAAACAAAGTTAATTCTGTACTGCAAGTTGTCTTTCAGTTCACGGTTTCTCCAGTAATAGATCAGAAGGAGTAACTTGCATTTCTTCCAAAGATGTGACTCATACAAGGTGCCTTCTATTGGGCCGTTGTAGTTGATCATCGTGAGAACAAGACGTTCGCCCGCACGATATTCGCCTTTCTTTGTCAATTCATACGGAGTCGCTTTTAATTCCACCCCGGCTTCAGCAAAGTCCGGTTCTGACTCGGAGTTGGCTTTATATCCAAAGTATTTTTCTTCGAGGAGATTTCCTAATCCACCTTTCCTGTGTGCATTGCCATATTCGATGGACTCTTCTGCAACGGAATCGGCAAGGAAAGAACTATCAGACAGGACATCAAGGAAAGTGTGACCAATCAGCTTCTTTGCGTACTGTTCAATGCTTTTGGCATTTGTCTTGTCATATGGCAAAATGCTCATCGTTGCTCTCCTTCCTTGTAATAAGCCTAGATATTATATTATACATCTGTTCGCCGCGTTTTTCAATGCAAACGGTCAATGTTTCATAAAAGGTTTACATTTGGGGACGAAAAATGCCCTGCAACCGCATTCTACAGGGCATTTTACATCTTTATGCGATTATATGCCACTAATACAACGGAATTTATTTCTTCCTCAATTAGTCCCGCAGGGACGACATCATTATCTCAGTATTGCTTTACATTTACAGCGGTCAACCGGTATATGGGCAGAGACTGGCTTATAAATTTGGCTTCGTATTCCGTCAATATGTTGTCCTCCGGCACCGTCTCGTGCACGGTCACTTCGAAACCGCACTCTTTCAGCCTTTCGCAGGAATAATCGAACAGCAGCCGGTCGTCGGTCTTCTGGCGGATAACGCCCCCGGGCTTCAGCATTTTTTTGTACTTTTCGAGGAAGGCGGGATGGGTGAGGCGGTTCTTGGCGTGCTTGGGCCTGGGCCAGGGGTCAGAAAAATTCAGGAAGATCGCGTCGAGCTCGTTTTCGGCGAAATATCGATCCACCTGCCTGGCATCGCCGCATATGAAGCGGACGTTGCCGTTGTCGGCGGACCCGTCATCTTTATATATCTTTTCCATCGCCATCAATATGACGGTGGGGACTATCTCCATTGCCGCGAACAGATCTCCGGGATGAGCCTCCGACATGCCGCTTATGAACGCGCCCTTGCCGCAGCCTATCTCCAGGCAGAGACGGTCCCTGGGCTTTCCGGTATCGGGAGATGGAAAAGCTTCCAGCCACCGTCCCCGGAGCGTTTCGGGCTCCGCAGCCAGAAGGGGGCTCACGCGGCTGTAACGTTCGTCGAAATGCTTTTTGCTGCGCGGTCTCATCTGCTGCCGTCCTTTCCTGCATCTCCGGAATCTCCGGACGTCTTGGCCAGTTCTTCCTCTTCCAGTATCCTGTATGCCACTTTTCCGACAAGCGTCTTGGGCATGTCGTCACGGAATTCGATATCGTAGGGCATGGCGTACCTGGCAATGTTCAGGCGGCAGTAATCCATTATCTTCTGCTTCGTTTCATTGTCGGGACCGATGCCTGCCTTGAGCTTTACGAACGCTTTGACCTTCTGAATTTTTATAGGATCGGGGACGCCGATTACGCAGCTCATCTGGACCAGCGGATGGGCGTCAAGTATGTTCTCCAATTGTCCGGGGTATACGTTGTACCCAGAAGTGACAATCATTCGCTTGGCCCTGCCGCGGAAATATATGAAGCCCTGCTCGTCCATAGTGCCCAGGTCGCCGGTGTATACCCAGATAAGGCCGTCTGCGTGGCGCCTGAGCGTCTCGGCGGTCTCCGAGGGATCGTCCATATATTCCTTCATAACAGTGGGACCCGCCAGCAGTATCTCTCCCTCTTCACCGTAGTCGAGCTCGATATCAGTGCCCGGCTTCACTATTTTTATATAAGTATCAGGAAAGGGGAGCCCGATGCTGCCTTCTTTGTATATATGAGGCGGAGTGAGGCAGCAGGCAGTCACGGTCTCTGTGGTACCGTAACCTTCCCGTACGGTAACGGAAGAGCCGTGCTCCTGCAGGAACCGGTCGAGTTTCTTTTTAAGTTCAACGGACAACGAGTCGCCGCCCGAGAACACGCCCTTTAAGGCGCTCATATCCGAGCCCTTCATTCCCGGCTCCCTGAGCAGCGCTTCGTACAGCGTGGGCACTCCGGCAATGAAGTTGCACCGCCGCTTCGTGATCAGCATGCCGTAGCTCTTTGGAGTGAAGCGGGGGACTAGCACGCATTCGCCTCCCTGGGTAAGCATCGTGTGGATGCACACGCCCAGGCCGAAGCCGTGGAAAAGAGGCATTGCCGCGAGCATCCTGTCCTTTCTGCGGAACATGGGATTGGCCGCCCTCACCTGGTCCGAAAGTGCGTTGAAATTTTTATTGGTGAGCACGATGCCTTTAGTCGTGCCCGTGGTGCCTCCTGAATACAGGATCACCGCCGGATCGTCCGGGCCGCGCCGCACGTCCGCCGCGCCATCGTCCGCCGCGCCGCCTGCAGCCGCGCCGCGTTTTATGAAATCTTTCCATGATATGACCGAACCGTCCTTAGGGATCACGGGATCTTTTCTTCCGGCGGTCAGGGCGTATCCGGCCTTCTTAAGCGGGTCAAGTTCGTCGCTTATCCTGGCGACGATCAGGTGCCTCAGGTCCGTGAATGAACGGACGGCCTCGAATTTGGAAAGAAATCTGTCCAGCGTCACCGCCGCTTTGCTGTGAGAAGCATTCAGATAGAACTGGATCTCTTTTTCGGCGGAAAGGGGATGGACCATGTTCGCCACGGCGCCGAGCTTGTTGACGGCGTACAGCATATATATGGCCTGGGGGCAGTTGGGCAGCGCAATTGTCACCCGGTCGCCGGGAACGATGCCTATGGAGGCGAGGGCAGAGCAGCAGCGGTCGATATTGACCAGCATTTTTTTATAGGTCGTACGGCGCCCCATGAAATCGAAGGCGATATCCTCCGGGCCTTCTGCGGCGGTCCTTGATACCATTTCATACATAGTGCCCTCGAAATAATCGAGAGACAGGGGGATCTCGCCGAGGAAGGGCGCCCAGGGCCGCTTCGCCGTGATCGCTGTTTTGTTTTCTCCGGCCGCGTCTGCGGCAGCGTTTGTTCTTTCCATCGTCAACTTCTTTTCAATAAAACGTTAGTTATTTTTGCCTTCGCATTATATACCCTGCGGCGGAATTTTGCAAAAACCGTCCGGGCGGGCGACTGCGCGAAGTGAAACCTGAGGCCGGCCTGTGCCGGACTATATTAGAAACGGGCCGTTCCGGCGGCGTCCGAGACAGGTACGGAAGCCGGGAAACGCGAAAAAAAGCGAAAAAAATATCTCATTTTTTTCGTGAAACCTCTTGAAATTCCTGTGGCAAAAAATGTAAAATACCCACGTATAGTTTTTGATTAAAAACAATTACAAATAAAGCAGAATGGAAGGAGACGCAAAAATGCAAAGCAAGTTCTTAAAGAGAACGTTATCGATACTGCTGGCGGTCGCTATGATCGTTGGTCTTGCTAGCGGTACCATTCTCACCAGTTCAAGGGCTTATGCCGCAGACGGAAAGAAAAACGTCAGCTTCACGAAAGTGAACAACAACGGCAGCGGCCTGTACTTTGCAACCAAGGAAGCGGCAAACACTTTTGCGGAAAATTACATCGTTGACGGAAACGTCCGTGTTTCCATCGTACTCGATGAGCTGTCCGTTATGGACAAAGGTTTTTCCACTTATAACATTGCCGCCAACACCGCCGCAGTCAACTACAGCAAAGGACTGCGCGCGAAGCAGGATGCTCTCGCAGCCAAGATTTCCAACGAAGTTTTAGGCGGCGCAGAGCTCGATGTTGTCTGGAACATCACCATCTCCGGGAATATCATCTCGGCGAACGTTCCTTTCGACAAGATCGAGGCGATCAGAAACGTGGCAGGCGTTAAGAAAGTCGTCATCGAGACGAAATACTCGCCTGTGGCCGATGAAGTTAAAATGGCTACATCCACTTCTATGACCGGTACTCCCGCCCTTTGGGCTGAGGGTTACACCGGCGCCGGAAGCATCGTTGCCATCGTTGACACCGGCCTTGACGTCGAGCACGAGATGTTCGACGCGGAAGCGTTCGAGTACGCTCTTGAAGAGACGGGCAAGGAAGTTGACCTTCTCACCGTCGACGATATCGAAGCTGTTATCGATCAGCTCCATATCGCAGGCGAAGGCAGGATCTCCGGACTCACCGCCGAGGATCTGTACATCTCTTCCAAGATCCCCTTCGGCGCAAACTACGTTGACAACGATCTCGACGTCACTCATAAGAATGACGGCCAGGGCGAGCACGGTTCTCACGTTACCGGTATTTCCGCCGGCAACCGCTACATTCCCGACGGCGAAGGCGGATTCGTTGAATCCGTTGAAGCTGTAGGTACCGTAGGCCAGGCTCCCGACGCTCAGATCATGGTCATGAAAGTGTTCGGCAAGAACGGCGGCGCTTACGATTCCGACTACGTTGTAGCTATCGAAGATGCCATCCTTCTCGGCGCGGACGCCGTCAACCTTTCTCTGGGCAGCGCTGCCGCAGGTACGGCCGCGGACGAGCTCTATGCCGACATTTTCAATTCCTACGCCGATTCCGACACCGTAGTCGCCATCGCCAGCGGCAACAACTCCTACTGGGCAGAGCAAACATACTACGGTGATCTGTACTGGGATGACGTGAACTACGACACCGCCGGCAGCCCCGGTTCCTATGCCGTAGCTCTTACCGTCGCTTCAGTCGACAACGGCGGATACAGCTACATGGCTGTCGATATCGACGGCGAAAGGTACGGCTACATGCTGAACGAGTCTGCGGGATACGGTAACGATCCGATGTCCACCATCGCGGGCGAGCAGGAATACGTACTTATAGCCGGTTACGGCACCGATGCCGATTTCCGGGCTGTTGCCGAAGAACTCGAAGGCAAGGTCGCCGTGGTTTCCCGCGGCGGAAACATCAACTTCGCTGTTAAGATCAACCGCGCTGCACAGTACGGTGCCATCGGCTGCATCGTTTATAACAACCAGGCCGGCAACTTCGGTATGGTCCTCTCCGGACTCGAGACCACCATTCCCGCCGCGGCCATTACCCAGACTGCAGGCAGCTTCCTTATGGAGATGGGCGAACAGCATACTTCCGGCCGCGTAACTTACTACACCGGTTACTTCACGATCGGCGCTTCCGGCCAGGGCGAAGCCGCTATGAGCTCCTTCAGCTCCTGGGGCGTTCCCGGAGACCTTACTCTGAAACCTGAGATCTCCGCTCCCGGCGGAAACATCTTCTCCGTCAACGGCGACCACGGCAACGTGACCGGCCACGACAACTACGAGAGCATGTCCGGTACCTCGATGGCTACTCCTCAGATCACCGGTATTGCCGCCGTTATGGGCCAGTACATCCGTGAGACCGGCCTTGCCGAGAAGCTGGATATCAGCCCGAGAAAGCTTATCAACAGCCTTCTTATGTCTACTGCCGCTCCTCAGAAAGATCCCCTTACCGCATCCTACTATCCTGTGATGCAGCAGGGCGCGGGTCTTGTCGACGTCAACTCTGCCGCTGCGGCCAAGTCCTACATCACCGTGGACGAAGTCGCTGAAACGGCTCCTCTGTCTGCCGCCGCTTCTATTGCCGACGGAAAAGTCAAAGTCGAGCTCGGCGCGTTTACCGACGACGCAGCATACGCTGTATTCTCTATCCACAACTACTCTGACGAAACGGTTTCTTACTATCTCGGAGCCGAGTTCTTCACGCAGAACTTTGAAGAGTTTTTCCGTGTCACCGGCACCGCTCCCATCTATCCCATACTTACGTGGTACGTAGATGACGAAGAGATCGCAGTGGCTGACAATATGCTCTACGATTTCAACGGCGACGGAGTTGCCAACACCCTCGACGCTCAGCGCCTGCTGGACTACACCATCGACTACGAGCTGGATCTCAACGGTCTCGATTATTTTGCCGACTTTGACGGCGACGAAGATATCGATACATACGACGCACGTCTCGCTTTCGAGCTTCTGGGCGGAGCCGCTCTCGAAGTCGAGGCAGGCCAGACCGTGCAGGTCGTCCTCGAGATCTCCAACCTCGAAGAAGAACTTGGCGTCTTTGAAGAGATCAACGGCAACTACCTCGAAGGTTACATTTTCGCTTACGAAGGCGATTCCGAAGACGGAGCCATGGGCGTTCGCCACTCCATCCCCGTGTTTGGATTCTACGGCGACTGGTCCGCATCTTCCATGTTCGATAAGACCGGATACACCGATGTCCTTAATGACGAAGTTGTATATCCTCCTTATATGTACAATGCGGACGGTTCCGAGGCTCTTTACAGAGAGTCCTTCCTTATCAAGTATCCCGACTCCAGCAGCATTTACCTGCTGGGCGGCAACCCGATGATGGAAGAAGATTATCTGAAAGACCGCAACGCCGTCAACGCCGACACGATGATCAAATCCGCTTATTACAGCCTTATCCGCAACGCGGGAGCTGTCCGCTTCTACATTGAGAATAAGTACGGAAAGATCGTTTACGAAGACGAGCTTGGCGCCGAATATGCAGCATACTACAATCCCAACAACGGACGCTGGTTCAATACTTCCAGCACCAACGGACTGAACTTCATGCCCAACATCTTCAAGCAGGGCGAATCCTTCACGCTGAATATCCAGGCTGTCCCTGAGTATTACATCGATGAAGAGGGCAACGTCCTCTGGGATGAAGTCAGCAAGGAAGGCACCACCTACTCTCTGCCCGTGGTTTACGATAACGAAGCTCCGTTCATCGTAGGGGCAGAGTGCGACGAGGATGAAGACGATGGGTTAGTTCTCGTTCTGTCGGCTCATGATGACCAGTACATCGCTGCGGTCGCTCTATATACCGAAGACGGCGAATACCTTGGCGCTTACGGTTCCATTCCCGAGATCCGCAAGGGCGAGCAGGTCGACTACCCCTTCTATCTTGACGAAATATTCGACGGCGGAGAGGTCGCGCCTCACCTCCTCGTCGAGGTATACGACTACGCCGCCAACCTTTCCACTTACAAGATCAACCTCAATCCCGAGGAACTCGAGGATCCCGAGCTTTCAGTAGTCGTGGAGCCCGAGGAGGCAGTCATCATTAACGGATCTTCCGTTAAACTTTCCGCTTCCGTATATCCTTGGGGCTACGAGGATGAGACGGTCTTCTGGTACTCTCTTGACGAAGACGTAGTTGCCGTTGATGAGAACGGTGTTGTCACCAGCGTTTATACCGGTGATGAACCTGTCGTTACGGCTCGCGTCGCTGCCTGCGCAGCTATGGATGAAACTGCCATCGGTTATGCCGATATCACCGTCAAGACGATCCACAAGGATCTCAACGGACTCGTCTGGGACGAGGAAGGCGCGATCTGGGTATCCGAATTCGATATCCTCGACTTACCTGAGTACGAAAAACTGACCGCTGAAGGCGACGTTCCTGCTCTGGTCTGCAATATGGCTTACGGTTCTGACGGCGTCCTCTATGCTTCGTCCTACGATCCTGATACGGATGACGGCGTATGGTATTCCGTGGATCCCGAGACCTGGACGTTCACCGAACTCGGCAGCGCATTCGTGACCGACTTCTGCATGGCTCCTTCCACGAGCAATGCTCAGAGAACTCTGGTTTACGGTTCTTATGGTCCGTACATTATGATTCTCAATGCCGCGACCGGTGCGTACACCACTTATGTTGACCTTTCCCGTTACCTTAACGGCGCTTACGTTGCCGGTATCGCCTTCGAAGGACAGCTGAGCGTACAGGGCAGGATGCGCGACTACGTGCTCATCGTTGACACCGACGGTTATCTCTATGAGATGGCGTTCTATACGAGAGGCAGTTCAGTCACCAACACCGCGCCTGTTAAAGTAGCCAAGATCGGAGAAAGCGTCGACGTTTACTACTGGCAGTCACTCTATTATGATGCTGAAGAGGACAACGTATACTGGAGCCGCTTCAATAAGTCTGACGATTACGTTGAACTCGTTATGGTCAATGAATTCAGCTCCGAGGATATGACTGCTGCCTCTATCGGACGCTTCAACGATGGTGTATGGCCTGTGGGCGGTCTCTTCGAGCTTATCGAAGCCGAAATTGAAACTCCCGGCGACACCGGCGACGAGACCGGTTCCATCATCGGCAGATATGCCGGAATCACCTCCGGTGTGCCTACCAAGTCCGCCGAGGAATTCAAGCGCGGCCTGAGCCTTACCAACGCTGCAAGCGGATCCAGGCCTGCCGACGAGATCAAGAAGACGGTCACCGAAGTTACCGTCGAGATCCGCGCCGACAAGCTTTCCAAGAACGGCAAGATCTACGTGGATATCCCCGATACCGCAGAACTTGTTTCCGCTGTCGGACATACCCAGTACTCTTCTTCCGCTCTGATCGACGAGAATGAGAAAGTTACCCTTAACCCTGTGATCGGGACCGCTTCTGCTCCTATTGCCGCACCGGCGAGCGGAGAGACCGGAGAAGTTTCCGATGACGTTACCTACACCACTTACGCGTTCGCGTTCGTTGACCTTGAAGGTATCGACGTTGACGAGCCTATACTGACCCTGAAGTTCGCTATGGGCAGCACCGGCACTCTGTTCATTACCACAGAAGACATCAACGAAGACGACCGTCAGCAGGTCATAGAGACCGTCATCCTCGGTGCCGCTTCCACCTATCACGCCGTACATGAGTACGATGCTGAGTGGACCTGGTACACCGATGACAACGGCGGGCTCCACGCTGACGTGGTGCTGACCTGCTCCTTCGGCGATTCCAAACTCACGTTCGAAGACGTGGATATCAGAGAAGAAGTGGGTGAGGACACCGTTGCTTTCGTTGCTTACGTAGAGGTCGATGGCATTGAGTACAGCGACACTTACGAGGACGTTGTCGGCATCGCCAGGATCAACGGCAGAAGCGCTAACTTCGGCGAAGAGCTGGGAGTCAACTTCATGCTTAAGATCGCTGAAGAGCTGCTTGACGAAGACGCGTACGTTGTCGTGACGTTCAACGGAGTAGATTACGAGTACCTTCTTTCCGAGTGCGTATCCGGCGAGCGTTATAAGATCACCAAGAGCTTTGACCTCAAAGAATACCGCGACGATATGGTGCTCCGCGTCAAAAACGGAGAGGGCAACCTCATCACTCTGTACGATAAAGAAGGCAACAACGTCACCGATACCGGTTACGTATTCAGCATGGCCGCTTATCTCGAACTGGCTAAGGAATCCACCAATCCTAAGATGGTGGCTCTTGCCGAAGCGTTCGAAGACTACGGCACCGCCGCTATGATCAAGTTCGATTACAAGGCGGACGGCCTGGCTGTCAGCGACGCTGTCGCCGAAGTAACGCTGGAAGACCTTGAGGATTACGCTCCCGTTTACGGTGAGAACAACAACCTCGAGACTCTCGTCAGCGAAACTGCTGCCGTGACCTACTCTGCTAAACTGGTACTTAACAAGTACTTCACCTTCGCTAAAGGCACCGACGTTTCCGCTTACAAGTTCTACGTAGACGGCAAGGAAGTCGAGCCTGTCAAAGTCAGCTCCGTGAAGTACAACGTTAAGGTCACCGGCATCGAGATCAAGGATTACGACCATGCCTACAAGTTCGTCGTCACCGACGGTACCAACAGCTTCGAGGTCGATTACAGCATCCTGAGCTACAGCTACAAGGCTCTCGAGTCCGACAAGGCTACCCAGCCTATGATCGCTCTCGCTCAGTCTACATATCTCGTATATCTGGCTGCTGAGGATTACTTCGCTTGATAACGGATCTTTTCCTCCGGCGCAAAAAAAAATTGCGCCGGAGGAAAAAAAGATGTTGACTTTCATTAATTGATGTTATAAAATATCATTGCGATTTGGGTTTTTTAATTCAAAAAGCCAAGGAGTTTTATGACTTCAGTTTCCGGAAAGGAGAAAAGTTATGAAAAAGACGTATGAAGAGGTCGAGATCGAAGTCATCGCTATGAACAGCTCTGATGTTGTCATTACCAGCGCAGGTACGGGCGAAGAGTTCTCCATTGATCTTGACGAAGAATAATTGAATCCTTAACCTATATGGTTTTTATTAGCCGGGCCGCATGGTCCGGCTATATCTCTATTACGGCCTTATTGTGCATATTCGGCTTGACAACAAGTCTTCCGTTAGAATAGAATACGCTTCGGAAAAATCCGATGAATGATATGTGAAAAGAGGTATTGACGTTATGAAAACTATCAAGGACAAGTATCTTCTCGTGGCGGCAGATTTTGCCGGTTATCCTCTGAAGGAAGCCGTAGTGGCCCATCTTAAAGAGAAGGGCTGGAAGATCACGGACGTGGGCGTGAAAGCCGATAGCGATCCGGATACGGATACCGATCTAATGTTCCACCGCATCGGCCTTCGCGCAGGAGCGATGATCGCGGAAGGAGAGTTCGAAAGGGCGCTGCTGTTCTGCGGCACCGGAATGGGCATACATATTGCCGCGTCCAAATGTCCCCACGTGCACGCAGGCGTGGTGGAGAGCGTTCCCGCGGCTTTAAGAGCCATCACCGGAAACGGCGTCAACGTTCTTGCCATGGGTGCTTTCTACGTTGCTCCTCAGATGGGCTGCGACATTGCCGACGCGTACCTGGGCGCTTCTCTGGGCTCCGGATACGAATGGTGGCACAATTTCTACGAATTCCACAAGCTTGCCATAGACGAACTGGAAGCTTTCGATTACGAGACTTATAAGAAGAACGGCTTCAAGCTGGATCATCTCGGAGATTATCCGCTTAAGCTGGAGACAAAACCGGAAGATATCTGACAAGGCCGGGAGACGGTTCTGAAAGGTGTTTCGATATGGGCATCAAGTTAATGAGTTTCAACACTCAGCACTGCCTTAACTATTTCACGCGCAGGATCGATTTTAAGGCCTTTGCAGGCGTTGTATGCGATCTTGGGGTAGACATAGTCGGACTGCAGGAAATGCGCTCAGAAGGGGCTCTGAGAGGCGAATACGAGGCCCAGACGGACATACTGGCGTCGTTGACCGGCATGGAAGGATATTTTGCCGAGGCGATACGTTTCGGAGGCGAAAATCCCTACGGCAACGCTTTGTTGTCCCGTTATCCCATAATCGACGCCCGGACCGTCATTATTCCGGATCCGGCCCCCAGAAAGTACAGCGGCTATTACGAGACACGGTGCGTGCTGAAGGCGCTTATAGACGTTCCGGGCGCAGGGCCTCTCACCGTGCTGGTAAGCCATTTCGGCCTGAATCCGGATGAACAGGAAAACGCCGTCGGGACCGTTCTGGACCTTTTGGAAGACCGCCGGTGCGTCTTTATGGGCGACCTCAACGTAAAACCTTCGGACCCGGTGCTTGATCCGATCAGAAGGCGCATGAACGACGCCGCGGACTGTTTTTCCGAATGGGACAGCGGCCTTTCGTTCCCCTCGGACAGGCCCGACAGAAAGATCGATTATATTTTTGCCAGCCCCGACGTCAGGATCATCGGCGCCGAGATACCGGCGGCCGCGATTTCCGACCACAGGCCGCATCTGGCGGAAATCGAGTTTTAAGGTCGTAACGACCTGACGTCATAAACGCTGCAACGTCGTAACAGGATCATTTAAACAGGTGGAAAGCGGCAATAATATTAACGAGCTTAAAGAGAAAAAAGAACGGCGCGCAGGAGGGATAACCACTTTCGAGCTCGTTCTTTTTCCTATGCTCGGAGCGCTGGCATTCTGCTCGAAACTTTTAATGGAAGGGCTCCCGAACATCCACCTTTTAGGCATGTTCGTAATGCTCTTCGCGCTGGTATTCCGGGTCAAAGGCCTGATACCTCTGTATATTTTCGTGTTCCTCACAGGCCTTTACGCAGGATTCAACGTCTGGTGGATCCCATATCTCTATATCTGGACCATACTGTGGGGAGTGACGATGCTGCTCCCGAAAAATATGCCCAAAGCCGCGCAAATGATCGTATATCCGCTGGTCTGCTCGCTCCACGGGCTTCTGTACGGCACGCTGTACGCTCCGGCCCAGGCGCTGCTGTTCGGACTCAATTTCGAAGGAATGATCGCCTGGATCATTGCCGGACTGTACTGGGATATGATACACGCGCTGGGCAATCTGTGCGCCGGGCTTCTGATATATCCGCTGAAACAGGCGTTGACCAGGTTGATGGGGAGACGGAGCGCCTGAGGGTATTGCCGCGGTCTGCCGTCAACGCTGCGTTTTAAGGCGGCTGCAGGCGATACGGAGCGCCTGTTGCTTGTATTTAATACTCGTATATGATAAAATTAAATGAGGGCTTCAGGACGGCTGCCTGAGCCCGGATCAGCGCCCGGAAAAAGGCGCAGCTGCAATTCAGGAGCAAGGTATGGGACTTATCAAAGACGCCAGATCAATAGCGAAAAGGGACCCTGCGGCGCGCAACGCGCTGGAGGTCTTCTTCCTTTATCCCGGATACCACGCCCTGATATATCACAGGATCGCCCGGGGATTTTACAGGATAAAGCTTAAATTCATTGCCCGGTGGATATCCCAGATCTGTACCAGGCGCACGGGAATAGAGATACATCCCGGCGCGAAGATCGGAAAAGAGCTGTTCATTGACCACGGCCACGGCGTCGTCATCGGCGAGACGGCGGAAGTTGGCGACAACTGCACCATATACCATCAGGTGACGCTGGGCGGCACCGGCCACGTAAAGCATTGTAAGCGCCATCCCACCGTGGGCAACAACGTGCTGATCGGTGCAGGTTCTAAAATTCTTGGCCCCGTAGTCATCGGGGACAACTCAATGATCGGAGCCGGTTCGGTAGTGGTGGACGACGTGCCTGCCGGAACGACGGTCACAGGCGTGAAAGCCAAAGTGATAAAAGTCGACGGAGAAAGGGTCAAACCCTCCGAAGCGCTGGACCAGCGCACCGGCGACCCCTACGCGAAAGAGCTGGCGTCCCTCAAAGAACAGCTGGAGCGGCTTGAGAACAAGATCAGGGAACTGGAGAACGAAAAATGAAAATTTACAATACATTGTCAAGAAGAAAAGAAGAATTCAAACCTCAGGATCCGGATGAAGTAAAGATATACTCCTGCGGACCCACCGTATACAGTTTTGCCCACATAGGCAACATGCGCACCTACATTTTTATGGACTCTTTGCGTCGCGTACTTAAGAGGGAAGGATTCCATCTCAAGCACGTCATGAACGTAACCGACGTGGGCCACCTCACTTCCGACGCGGACGAAGGAGAGGACAAGATGGAAAAGGCCGCCAGAAAGGCTCAGAAGTCTCCCTGGGAGATCGCCGATTTCTACGCTAAGGCGTTCTTCAGGGACCTGGAGCGGCTCAATATCGACCGGCCCGAGATAATAGCCAAAGCCACGGAGCACATAGACGGAATGATCGAATACGTGGAGCAGCTGTGCGAGAAAGGGTACGGATACGAGACTTCCGACGGAATATATTTCGACATTTCCAAATTCCCGGAATACGGCAAACTTTCCCGCGCGAAGCTGGACGAGCAGCTGGCGGGAGGCAGCGACCGGGTGGCCGTCAACGACGAAAAGCGCAATCCCGCGGACTTCGCCCTCTGGAAGAAAGCGCCTAAAGAGCACATAATGCAATGGCCCAGCCCCTGGGGAATGGGTTATCCCGGCTGGCATATAGAATGCTCCGAGATGTCCCGCGAATACCTGGGAGACCTGCTGGATATCCATACCGGCGGCGTGGATCACATTCCGATCCATCACGAAAACGAGATCGCCCAGTCCGAGGCGCTCATCGGCAAGAAGACGGTCAATTACTGGATGCACGGCGAATTCCTGCTGGTCGACGGCGGCAAGATGTCCAAGAGCCTGGGCAATACATACACGGTGGACACGCTGATCGAGCGCGGCTTTTCGCCTCTGGCCTTCAGATATTTCTGCCTGAACGGCCATTACAGGAACAAGCTCAATTTCACCTGGGAAGCCCTGGAAGCCGCTAAAACGGCGTTGGGGAGGCTGTACGACCTGCTGCTCACCCATAAAGAAGCGCCTTACGTCGAGATAACCGACGTGGTCCCCGGAGAAGGAAGATATTCGGATATGAACGTGATGGACGCCTGGCAGAAGGAGTTCGAATATGCCATTTCCGACGACCTCAACATACCTCTGGCAATGAGCGTAGTCTGGAAGGCGCTGCGCTACGGCACCCCCAACAGGAAGATATACGATTTCGTGGTGTCCCTCGACGACGTGCTGGGACTCGACCTGGAAAAGGGAACGCTCATGGCCGCCGAGAAAAAGCAGAAAGAGCAGGAGCAGGCCTCTGAGGTCAACGCGGATATCCCCGAGGAGATATTGAAGCTTTCCGAAGAGCGCATGGCCGCCAAGAAAGAAAAGAGATACGGCGACGCGGACGCCATCAGAAGCAGGATCGCGGAGCTGGGTTATAAAGTAACGGATACAAAGAACGGACCTGTGATAACGAAAGAATGAACCGGATATTGTCCGGAAATATGATTCGGGAAAAGGCTGGATGAGAGCGAAGATCAGCGAAAGGCGGATAAGACGCGTTGGCGGCGCCACGGCGGCGTCCCGGTCTTTATGCGCTTTTGCCGCCCTCGTCCTTCTTTTTTGTGTGGTCTTGTCCTGCCTGTACGGCTGCGGGACCTCCGTCGTCCATTCCGATACGGGCAAAGATGAGTCCGACCTGATGGTGCGGCTGGGCGTGTATTCCTCCGTGCTGGGTTCCGACGTCAACGCCGAGATCACCAGGTTCGACGCGGCGCTCGCGCTGGAGAAACTGCTGGGCGCGGGCAATGAAAACCGCATGGCGGATTATTTCCGTTCTCTCTCTTTCTCCCAGACCGTAGATCTTATGACGGATCCAAACGGCAAACAGGCGGACGCGGGGGACAAGGTCAGCGGCTACGCCGCCTACGGCATGTGCTTAAAAGCCCTTGGATATGCCGCCGTCTCCTCCGGCAATTACGGCGAGAATGCCGTTTACGACCTGGCGTCTTCCGCTGGGTTCGGAGCCTCCGGAGGCCTGCTGAAGGCCAAAAAACTGAAAGTGGGAGAATTTGCGGTCATACTCAGTGAATTGACGGTGCTGAAGCCCGAGGGCCGGAGCGAGGCCGTGTACAGAGTGGCAGCGGACCTTGACCCGGACTTCTTCGAATTGCTGAAAAACAACGGGTTGTACGACGACGTGCCGGAAAATTATTGTCCCAGATTCAACGCCGGAAGGTACGTGCCGGGAAGCTTCTCGTACGCGGCCTACGACGACAGAAAAGAATGGACCGCTTCCTACGTAACGGACGAAGAGGGACTGGCCCTTTACAAGGCGGCGCTGGCAGACGCAGGCTGGACGCTGGAAGGTCAGTATTCATCCGAGACCGAGCCCGGCACCGTCATAATGCTTTATTACAAGACCACCGACCTTTCCTCCGATGGCGAGGCGGGGATCGTACTGAAATACGGCGCCAACGGGCTGCTTTCCTGGAACCTGCTGGCGTAAAAGCCTGTGTGCCGGAACGCCCGCAGACAACGGATATATTTAATACGGCTGCAACACGGTCCGGACAACGGACGGCCATGAGGCGCTCCTCGGAAGGATCGCCGCTAAGCCTCCGCGCCGGGCCCGGAAGGAGAAAATATGAAAAAAGATTTCGACATGACGCTCCCTTACGTACCCAGAGATTTCAGGGTTATGATCGAAGAATCCGCCAGGGATTACGGCGACAGGGAAGCGTATATAGTCAAGACGAAGCGTGAAAAAGACGGCGAGGCTGCTGAATACCGTCACGTAACTTTCAACGAATTCAAGGAAGAGATCAGGATACTGGGAACGGCGCTCCTGGATATGTTTCCCGTTGGCGCGCACATAGGCGTGATGGGCGAGAGCAGGTACGAATGGTGCCTGTCGTATTTGTCCGTCACGTCGTCCGGCGACGTGGTGGTGCCCGTGGACAAGGAGCTCAACAAAGAGGAGATATGCCACGTATTGTCCGAGTCCGGTTCCTGCGCCATCATCGTTTCCGAAAAAGTGTACGGTAAAGCGTTGAAATCCGCGCTGCCGGAACTGCCTTTACTGAAATATTGCATTTTGATGGACGAAGGAGACGAAGATCCCGAAGAAGACGAAGAGGCAGTTGACGGCGGGAACGGCGAAGGCGTCCGGATATTGAGGCTCAAAACATTGATGGAGCGGGGAAGAGAACTCCTCGAGAACGGCGATACGAAGTACGACGAGGCGGTCATTGACCCGGAAGCCATGTCGGTGCTCATATTCACCTCCGGTACCACCGGCGTGTCCAAGGGCGTGATGCTGTCGCAGAAAAACATATTGACCGACATAGTGAGCGTGCTCCGGTGCCTCGACCACTCCTGCGAAGACTCGATGCTCTCCATACTTCCCATACACCACACCTACGAGTGCACCACCACTTTCCTGGTATCGTTCCGCATGGGCGCCAGAGTGGCCTTCTGCGAGGGTATAAGATACATCGGCAAGAACATTTCCGAATACAGGCCCACGATGATGATGCTGGTGCCGCTGATCCTGGAAAATCTGTACGGAAAGATCGTAAAACAGGCGAAAAGCACCAGGGCGAAATGGTTCGGATTCAAGTTCCTGCTGGGGCTTTCGGGCGTCCTGAGACGCTTCGGCATCAACGCCGGCAGGAAGTTCTTTAAGGCAGCCCACGAGGCGCTGGGAGGCAGGATCAAGCTCGTCGTTGCCGGAGCTGCGGCAATGAAGCCTGAAGTCTGCAGGGACCTTGAACGGATGGGCTTCAAGGTGCGGCAGGGATACGGCCTCACGGAGACTTCTCCGATATTGTGCGTCAACCGCGACAACGGCAACGAGTACGAGTCCGTCGGTCCTGCCATGCCCGGCATCAGCATCAGGATCGCCGATCCGGACGACGAGGGCAAGGGCGAGATACAGGCAAAAGGCGACAACGTGATGCTGGGCTATTACAACAACCCCGAGGCCACTAAAAACGCCTTTACGGAGGACGGATGGTTCAGGACCGGCGACCAGGGGCGCCTTGACTCTAAAGGCAGGCTGTATATCACAGGCAGGATCAAGAATATCATCGTCACCAGCACGGGCAAGAACATCTTCCCCGAGGAGCTTGAGGGCAAGCTGGAAGACGTGCCGTATATCAAGGAATGCGTGGTATGGGGCGACAACACCGTCGAAGGCGAGGACACAGTGGTCTGCGCCACCGTTTTCCCGGATATCGACGCGGTGAAAAACGCCATGGCTGAAGCGGGAGCCGGAGCAGAAGCCGGAACCGCCGACGACGCCGGCGGCAGTTCCGCGGACGCTTCGGAGGCGGAAGAAGACGCGCTGTACGACGCCGCCTGGAAATATATCTGGAACGAGATAAAAGTCATAAACAAAGACGTCCCAGCGTACAAGCGCATATGCGCTCTGGAACTGGTCCGGAGCGAGATGCCCAAGACTTCCACTAACAAGATACAGAGATTTAAACTGACCCACGGAAAGCGGAACGGAAACAGATTCGAATGACGCTTTCACCGCGCGTTTTTGCCGCGCATGATCACAGCGAGGTGGTTTTTATGAACAAAAGATCAAGGAACAGGACGCTTTCGGTATTATTGCTGGCGCTGTTGGCCGTGGTAATGCTGTTTTCTTCCTGCCACACGCAGACCGTCATAGTGCCTGTGGAGAAGACGGGGCGGTATCAGGCCCAGCCTCTTCCCGACTATGGCAAACACACGGCTTTTTCGGCCGTTGCAGACCTTTTGGGGGTGGATAGCGTGATCGCGCTCTACAAAGATTCGGATCTTGTATATTACAGGGCAGGCCTCACAAGGACAGAGGCGCCGCTGCTCACCGGCGAAGAAGGCGCGCTTAAGATCGACGCCTCGGCGGTGGCTAAGATGCTGGGAAAAACGGACGACAGGGGCGTCGTGGACGTCAGGAGCGGCTCTACCGTAGCGGGCCTTGTCGCCACCGTTTATTACGACAGGATGCTGGTACTCACCGAAGAGGGAAAGGCGCCGGATACATTCAACGATATATACACGCTGGAATATCTCTCGCTGCTCTTAAGAGAAGCCGACGAGGACGACGTGAAGAACGCGTTCATCACGCTTCCTTCAATGATCACCGCCGGAACGAATACCGTGTATTACACGGCTCCCGACCTTAACCTGGGCCTTCAGACCAACCTTTATTACGCGCAGATAGGCGACGCCACGGTCACCGCCGGACCTTCTTTAGTAGCGGGCCAGGGCAGGGCGGACGGCAACTACACTCTGGTGAGAGTCTTCAATGCCCAGCAGGCCATCTCGGCGCAGTTCCTGGCTTATCCGCCTGACGTGAGAGGCGGAGTGCAGGTGGCCGCGGCTTCCGTTTCCAACGCCGGCGGAAAAGAAGTCCTGATATGCACCGCGCCTTTCTCCAACAGCGGCACCGGAGCGGATACCATAAGGATGTACGACACCGCCGGCATCATCAGAGAAGCGTTCAAGCCCGAAGGAATTGCCGCGCCCTATGTAATTATGACGGGCAGGTTCCGGGAAGGGAGCTCAGACGAATATCTTGCCGTGACCTCCGCTAAGCAGGATCTGAGTTCCGAGACCACGGTCAATATTTATTCGCTTTCGGACATGACGCTCATCGACAGCGTCGTGCTGGCCTATTCCGGCTCCGGACAATCCTCCGACACCACGCTCACGCTGATGAAAGGTGAGAAGACCGACAAGCTGATCGTATACTTCGACGCCCTGAACAAGTCGTACGTGCTGGATCCCGTTAAGAAGGAAATCGAGCCTCTGGGCGTGGAACTTCCCGAGAACAGCACCGGCGTGTACGCAGCATCGGACGACGGCAGCTTCAAGGTCACGCTGAAAGACGGCACTTTCTCCAAGATATACACCTACGCTTCCAAGACCGCGGAGCCTGTCGAAGTGAACGTGGGCTGGCGAGAGAACAGATTCTATTCCACGTACGCCAAGAAGAATCCCGACGGATACGTTGACAACGGCACCTTCCATCACGTCAGAGTCGATCTGGCGGCGCCTATATTGAGTTCCCTGAAATCCTCCGAAACGGCCAGGGAACTGTTGACCAACTCCTCTAAAAACGTGTACAAGCGCTGGAGCGTGGGCTTCGGCGAGGCGTCGACCTTCCACAACGGTTACCATATGTGGGAGCCCTGCTTCACTCACCGCTGGAACGCCAACAAGGCCACTCAGATACTTGTCAACACCAAGGACGAGAACGGCAACCTGCTCTACGGCTCAGTCGGCCGCGACAACATCGCCGAGTATTATCTCGAACTTTCCAGCTCCTTCTACATCGGCACCTACGCCGACGGAGTGCTGGAGATGAACAAGATGAGGATATATCCTCTGCGCTCCTACCTCCAGTCTCTGGCGGTGGAATTCCGCGGCGCCAACGCGGACCCCGAGAAACTTGTGGCAGTGTCTCCCGTTCACGAGCAGGAGATCAACGTGGCCGGTTCCGTGGGCGATTACAACGTCAATATGATCCGCGGCTTCCGCGAGTACCTGCTGGGCCTCTACGGCAGCATCGAGAACATTAACGCGAGGTTCGGCACGGATTTCAAAGGCCTCGACGATTTCGACGCTCCCAGATACGATCCCAAGCAGGACGATCCTTCCACCTGCCGCGGACAATGGGACACCTACGGCGAAAGCGATTTCTTCACTCAGTGGGCGCTCTATACGAGGCTCATCGTCAACAAGCGCATCATGGAGGCCTACAGAGAGGCGCTCCTGGCGGGCTTCCCTCCGGAGGCGATCAACGCTCACCAGATCCCCGAGGGAGAGGCCGTATCCGGATTCCTGGGACAGGCAGACACCAGGCTGTCTCCCGTCGAGGCAGTCACGGTGTGCGGCACCGCTTACGGCGGCACCAGGTACGGGCTTTGGTACAGGGACGAGAACAGCTTCCTGAGCCTCGCCTTCAAGGCAGGCCACAACAACATAACGCTGGGCGAATACGGCTCCATCACCACGAATTACAACGAATGCCTTGCCCAGCTCCGCTATATGTACACCCACGGCGTGAAATTCATACATATGATCGTGCCGCTGGACACCAGCTCCATAGAGTACAGAAATTCCGTTAAAGCCGAGCAGAATTCCATCAACCTGCTCCAGGAAGAGAACCAGCCCAGGACGGTCGACACCGGCATTACCAGGGGAATGCTGAGCTACGACAACGGAAAAGGCATGAAGTTCGATATCGTGCAGATGAGCCGCGTTTCGGACAGCGGCGGCATCGGCACCGGACTGCTGAAATCCATCGACGAAGCCGGCGCCTGGGAAGGCACCGTGTACCTGGCTCCTTTCCACGCCAACATCGACGTGGTCAACGTCACGTTGTCCGGCTCTGTGGCGGAAGGCCTCAGGACGAACAAGATATCCGGCCTCCAGTGCGGAGACCAGGTGGAACTTACTTTTGCCGCGGAGCTCAAGTCCGGTACGGGTAAGGTCAGGATCAGCGCCTACAACGGCGGATATCTGCTGAACGACTCGGTAGTGACCTGCGATCTGGGCGAGGGCCTTACGCCTTACAGGTACGTGCTTTCCAATCAGGTGACTCTCGAGGACGTGACGATAGAGATCGTTTTCGAGGATACCGAGCCCGGCAACGTCAGCCTCACGAACCTGACCTGCACGGCTCAGTACGAGAATATCGCTCACAAATATTTCGGAGATACGGAATCGGCTGCGGCGGACGGCGGCGTGACCTTCGATATCCTGTCCAGATAAAGGTCAGCGCTTCCGGCGGTCCGGGCGCAGTTTGCGCCGAGGCTTTCTTCTCCACCAGAAAAACGCAGGAATGATCAGATGCCCGAGCAGATAATACGTTCGGGCATTTTTTATGAACTCCGCAGTCTGGGCGTGCAGCGTGCCTCCCAGCATATCCGCCAGCGCTTCCCAGGGAGCGTCGTAATACCCGAACCTGCCTCTTTTATCGTATGGGCCCAGTATGAGCGCGGAGGGAAGGGCAACGGTGATCAGGAAAGTTGCCACGCCCATCAGCATCAGCTGCCTGAGGTGGCCCCGCTCGTGCCTGAGCGCAGACGCGTTTTCGAACCGGTCAAGCAAAATGACCCCGAAAGCTCCGGACCTGCCGCGCATCCTGAGGACGGCGGCGCCTTTGAAGAACGAAAGTTTCCGGGCCTTAAGCACCTTTTCCTCGTCCCGGTTGAAGGGGTCGAACCTGATAAGTTTCAGATCTTCCCTGACCGTTTTCGAGAACAGGGAAGCGGCCAGGGCAAAAGGATAACTAAGAAGATAGAATAAAAATTGAAATGCTGTTCCGCTCAGGGGCGTGAACAGCATTATAAGTATTACGGTCAATATAAGTATCGCGCTTCCGGTCATCATTCTTCAGCTTCGATGAGGCCGTAGTCGCCGTCGTTCCTTCTGTAGACGGTGCAGATCTTGCCGTTCTCTCTGTTCTTGAACATATAGAAGTTATGAGAGAGCATGTTCATGTTGAGGATGGCTTCCTGAACGGTGAGAGGCTTCATTTCGTAGGACTTCACGCGGACGATGGGGTAGTTGTCCGGCTCTTCCTCTACGGCGGGCTCGGCCACGTCTTCGGTGATGGTGGTGTGACGGCCGCGGGCGAGTTTGGTCTTGCATTTGACGATCTGGCGCTCCAGCACGTCGATGGCCTTGTCCAGCGCGGCCATGGCGGATTTATTGTCCGTCGTTTCCGAACGGAGCAGATATCCCAGGTAGGATATGGTGAGCTCTACTTTGGTGATATATTTTTTCTCTGAAACTTTTACCCACAGCGTGGTCTTGTCTTCCGGTTCGTCCTTGAAATATCTGATGAAACGGTTCTGGAGCTTTTTCTCCATGGTCTTCTGTGACCTTTCGGTGACGTTGGCGTCTTTGGTGTTGATCTTGACTAACATGATCTCATCCTCCTGAAAGTATATAATATATTCGTCGATTGCCTTTTGGTTCTCCTGTCTGCTTATATTGTACCAACAAACGGGTGCCTTTTTCAAGTTTTTTCGGACGCCTCCCTCAAAATTTTTGAATATGGCCCTGGCGCAAGAGAAGAAGCGCATCATGGCACGTTAAACGACCGCCGCTGCTGCCGGTCTACGCTGCCGGCCGGTCAAAATAAAAATGGACAAACCCGCGGGGAAATGTTAAAATCTAAGCGCATTTAAATCATGATACCGGAGGGAACGGATATGAAAAAGATCGTTTCTGCAGCGCTTGCGGTAGTTCTGACGCTGGTATTGCTGCCGGCATTTTCATTCGCGGAAGAGAGCGGCGCGAACGACGGAGCAGTCTCCGTTTCCGACGACGGCCTCCATATCAAAGTGGATTTCACGAAGATGGAACCTACGGACCTGGTGCTGGGCGAGATCGAGCCCGAGGACGTAGGCGCAGTGGATATCGATATCAACTATCAGATCGCCGTCAACGGCACCGACGGCGTCGTGCTTTTCACCATAAACGGATACGATCCCGCATGGATCATTTACGAGGTCAACGCCCCTGCCGGACAGGTGCTGGATTCATTGACGCTGACCATCACCGGCCGCATCTGCGACTACAAGCCGGTGGCCAACGGCTTTGCCGTGTTCGCGAAAGAGGAAGGCTTTACCGGAAACGGCGAGAGCTGCGAACTCAACAGGATACCGGCCAACGACCGTTCTCCCGATGACTGGGAGGATTACGCGTATTACGTGCAGCAGTCGAACCACGGGACCATGCCTACGTCAGGGGCGGTCACCGACGTTCACGTTTTCGACCTGACGGAACCCGCCAGGGGCTGCGAGACCATGTATATAGGCATCTACCAGTTTACTACGGACTGCCCCGAATGGATCGAATACAGAGCGCTGTCCATCGACGCCACCGCGGTGGACAAGCCGGGTAAAGCCACCGACGCGCCCGCTACCGAGGCGCCGGAAGTTACCGAAGGACCTGCAGCCACCGAAGTTCCGGCTACCGAAGCGCCTGCCACCGAAGAGGCGAAGGCTACGGACGAAGCGAAAGCCACCGACGCGCCCGTCGTTACACCCGGCTGCGCGGAAGAGCCTCTGGATAAAACAGCTAAAAAGAACAGCCCCGTTGTGCCCATAATAATTGCCGCCGCCGTACTGATCGCCGTGGCAGTGACCGTACTCATCATAGTGCTTAAAAAGAAGAAAAAATAAAATGATCAAAAAAATTATTGCCGCAGCTATGGCAGCCGCACTGGCATCGGTGCTTTTCGGCTGCGGCCCCTCAGAACCGGATAACGGACCGGCGATCATAGAAGAGGCAGATATGTCCGGAACAGTGGTCAATACCGAATTTCAGGACGGGATCATTCCGTCTGTCGACGAGCTTGGCATAAGCCTGGAAGAGTTCCTCCGGGGAGGCGGAAAAGGAGACTACTCATACGCCGGAAACCGGGGGTGCAGGGAATTGTCCGTGATCCGTTCGCCCCAGTACACTCTGAAGGTCAACAAGACCGAAGTGCCCGTGTACGCCACTATAGTGCACGACGGCACTTGCCAGAAAAACGTACTGTACTCTTTTGCCATCGTGGAGATAAAGGACGCGGAGGACCTCGCACTGTTGGCCGAACTGAAGCCGGTGGACTTCCCGATAAAAAGCGCCATAGTGCTGCCGGACGCAAAGGGAGTCAGACCCGCCGTTGCCTCGGGCGGGATAGCGTTTTCTGTTACTGGATTCGGAAATTACAGCGTGCTCCCGGCGGACAATAATAAGCAGGATTATTCAAGCGATTTCACCAGGGAGCACAGCTTCACGCTGTTCGTAAGAGAATATATTGACGAGGACGCCGAGATCGCGTCGCTCCGGGAGAGGTTCGGAGAGGACAACGTGACCGTATTTGAGCCCGGGCTCCACGAATTCGAATATATCAATATAGACAGCGACAACAAAGCGCTTTATTTCCGCCGCGGATGCTATATGTTTTCCCGGGGCAGGGAAGATTACGGCGAGGACAACGATTATTTCGAGAAGCACAGGGGAGACGCCATCTCCTGGAACCTCAAGCGCTTCCCGGTCGTCAACGCCAACGGCCGCAAGAACATAGTGATCGCCGGGAACGGCTGGATCGACGCGGGAGGCCTGGGCTGGCACGAACGGCTGGGCGTCTTCCTCACGTATTGCGAAGGCGTGGAGGTCAGGGAGATAACGCTGATAAACTTCCCCGAATGGACGTTGACCACATACGTTTCGAACAATATCGAGATAAAAGATTGCCGCATATTCGGCTTCAAGAGCAACAGCGACGGGTTTGCCATATGCAATTCCACCAACGCTTCCGTTACAGACTGCTTCGCCAGAAGCGGCGACGACCTGTTCGAAATCAAGACGCTGGGAGGACCCGACTACGCCGTGGCGGACAACGTGACGTTCACTTCCTGCACCGCCTGGGCTTCCAAAGCGCGCTGCTTCGGCATCATCGCCGAAACGGAAAAGCCGGTCAGCAACATCACTTTCCGCGACTGTTACGTGATCTACCGGGATTCAACCTGGGACAATGAATTTTTAGGCAGCCTTATGGTCTATTGCGAAAAGTCTGCCAATCCAACATCCATCGACAATATCCTGTTCGAGAACGTGGAGATATTCTGCGACCGGGGCAGGGCGATCAACGTGAAGATCGAGGACGACAAAGCCTCTCCGACTCACGTCACCAACGTGAGATTCAAAAACGTTGCGTACGTTTCAAAATTGAAGAATCAGCTCTATTCTCCCGCCGGCGACTACGTGCAGGAGATAAGGCTGGAAAGCGTTACCGCCAACGGAGAAACGATAACGGCGGATAAGGATATGCGTGATTATTTCGATATTACTGGCAACGGGACGATCGCCGTTGACGGCGAATAAAATTTGATATTTCAGAGGAAAACGGCGTTTGAAGCCGGAGGAGGGATCTGGATATGAAAATGAAAAAGATATTACCGGCCGCGGCGGCTCTGGCATTGTCCCTGGCCACGCTCTGCGGCTGCTCCGGAAAAGGGAACCATACTTACGAGGATCTTCCGGACCACAACCCCGACGTAGATACCGGAAAGTTCAACGATGGCATAGTGGAATACGTGAAGACCACCGAAACGTTCTATTACGACACATTCGATACCTCTCGCCGGGGCGAAGCGGTTAAAAAGGGCGAAACCGGCGTGGTGGAACTGCTGTACGACGATTTCTCGGAAGGCGACGTTACGCTGGGAGGCTCCGCTTCTATGAGAGACGAGAACGCGGTGGGCATAGCCGAAGGGACTCTTTATATCCCTTATTCCGAAACCAGCGAAAGCCATTTCGGTTCCGGCTGGACCACCTGGGCGCCCGCGGTGGAGTGCCTGGGCCCCGATTACGTACAGTCCCAGCTGTCCTTTGACGGTCATTTCTACTCAGAGGGGAACGGCGCGTGGATGGCCGCCATGATAGGCGTGTTCAAATCCAATACGGGCGCGATCGCGGACAATCCGGGGGACGGAATCTACCTGGCGTTCAACCCGAGTACGTCCTCTATAACCGTATACGGTGGAGATTCCACCAACTGGTCCTGGCCCACGGGCAACGTTACGGTTAAGGTCGACAAAGAACTGATCCGGAACGATACCCACGTTGACGTGGTGGCCTGCGAGAACAAGGACGTAGCAGTGTATCTGAAAGGCGAACGGGTGCTGAAAATATCCGTTGAAGACGGAAAGATGCACGTGTTTGACGCGTCCGGAACGGAAAAGTACAAAGGGTCCATAAACACGGACGACATAGAAGGAGAATATTTCTCCGTGTTTTCACATTTAGGAGGAGTGGCTATGGAAGATATCCGTATACTGGGCTGCACCAGAGGCACCAAGAAGACCGAGACGCACATCGAGGCCAGGCCGGTGGGGGACAATAAACTGGGACTCGACGTGACAAATAAAAAGGACCTGGTGAGCATCTGCTACACCATGTGGTTCAACGCCATCCATGGCAACGGCAGCAACAAGATCGAGACCGCCCACAACGTGGCTGAATATACCGAAAAATACGGTTTCAGCGCCGAATACGGCTTCGGCACCAAGGACGATCAGCACAACGCGCTGCACGCGTTCCATTACTGGTCCAAACCGGCCCAGGGCTATTACAGAAGCACCGACACCGCAGCCATCCGCAACAATATGACGCTCCTGTACAACGCCGGAGTGGACTTCATCATACTTGACTATACCTACGCCACGGCGCCCGGCTACAATCCGGGCACGGATCCCTGGAAATCGTATATCGAAGGGCCGTTGACCGCGCTGCTGGACACCATCATGGAGATGCGCGCTGAAGGCCTGGGCACGCCCTACGTGGTATGCTGGATGGGCAGCGACAACATGTTCTCCGCTATGAAAGAAAAATTTCTTGACGTGGAAAAATGGAAAGACTGCTTCGTATACTGGGACGGCAAGCCCTTCATTATGAACTGGGCCAAGTCCGACGGCGTGACCTACGAAGGGCTCACGGTGAGGAGTATGTACGGGCTCAGGGGTGAGGCTTCCGAAGGGCAGTGGAGCTATCTGGAGATCGACAACAGCCGCACCGTGGCATACGACGCTTCCGGAGCTCCCGAGCATATGTGCGCAGACGTGGCGACCCAGGAAACGTATATGTCGCTTCCCACGGCTCACGGCCGAAACGGAGGCAGATTCTGGAACGGTCAATGGAAGAACGTATTCTCCGTCCATCCCAAGATCGTCACCGTCACCTGGTGGAACGAATGGTGCGCCCAGCTCTACTACGTGGACGGAGTGGGATATATTTTCACGGACAATTTCAACCAGGAATACAGCAGGGACGTGGAGCCCATGGAGGGAGGCCACGGCGACCTGTACTACCGCTGGCTCTGCGAATACGTCAGGTGCTACAAAGCCGGATTGCCCTGCCCGGAACTGATTGAGAAATGATGCGTGCCCTGGCGGGCAAATGATGCGTGCGATGCACATGATGCTTGCCCTGACGGGCAAATGATGCCGCTGCGCTAATGATAGAATGATGACGCTTCGCTAATGATGCCGTCCCTGCGGGACTAATTGAGGAACGATTATAATTTTCCTTAGTTAGTGAGCAAAGCGAACGGCATCATGTGCAACGCACGCATCATTGCCGAAGGCAGCCTCATGTGCGAAGCACGCATCATTTCTTTCGTTCTACACAATATGTATGATAATTTTTGACCCTTACTCGCAATATGTTGTTGAGAACCTGGCCTGATAGTGATATAATTATTATGCGGATATGTGGGCTTTAAACGAAGCGCGCATTTCGCAAATCAAAAGGACAGGAAACGGTCTGATATGAGATACTATCTGGAAGAAAAAGAAAAAGTACTTCAAGAATTCAATACGGTTGCCGCGGGGCTGACTTCCGCCGAGGCTGAGGCACGGCTGGCGCAAAACGGAAAAAACAAGCTTAAGGAGCCCGAGAAGGAGCCTCTCATAAAGAGATTCTTCAAGCAGATGGCGGATCCCATGATCATCATACTGCTGGTGGCAGCAGCCATTTCCGCCGTAACGTCAATACTTAACAAAGAGTTCCCGGTGGACGTGCTCATAATACTGTTCGTTGTCATCGTCAACGCCATACTGGGCGTGTTCCAGGAGAGCAAGGCGGAGAAGGCCATAGAGGCGCTCCAGAAGATGTCCGCCGCCACGTCCAAAATCAGGCGCGACGGCAGGATCGTACACATACACTCCGAAGACCTGGTGGCAGGAGACGTTGTCATCCTGGAAGCCGGCGACGCGGTGCCCGCGGACGGCAGGATACTTGAGAGCGCCAGCCTGAAGATAGAAGAAGCATCTTTAACAGGCGAATCGGTGCCCGTCGACAAAGATCCGGACGCCATGGTCCTTGCGGAAGGCGCTTCCGACGTGCCTCTGGCAGACAGACGCAATATGGCATATATGGGTTCCGTGGTAGTGTACGGCCGCGGATCGATGGTGGTCACCGACACCGGTATGGATACCGAGATGGGCAAGATCGCCACGGCCATCCAGGAGGCCAAGGAGTCCAGAACGCCTCTTCAGATCAAACTTGCCCAGCTCAGCGGGATACTCAGCAAGCTGGTCATCGGAATATGCATATTCATTTTCCTGTTTGGAGTCGTCCGTCAGTTCATCACCGGCGGCGCCCACGACCTGCCTTTCTTCCTTGACACGTTCATGCTGGCTGTGAGCCTGGCTGTTGCGGCCATACCCGAAGGCCTTGTGGCGGTCGTCACGATCGCGCTTTCAATCGGCGTCACCAACATGTCCAAGAAGAACGCGATCATCCGAAAGCTTACCGCCGTGGAGACGCTGGGCTGCGCTCAGATCATATGCAGCGACAAGACCGGCACCCTTACCCAGAACAAGATGACCGTGGTGGACAGCTGCGGTATCGAGCCCAAATTGCTTTCCGAGATATTTGCGCTGTGCTGCGACAGCGTGCTGGAAGAAGACGGAGATATCCAGGGCGAACCCACCGAGAACGCGCTGGTGGATTTCGCGTTCAGGCAGGGACTTAAAAAATACGAGCTGGAAGCGGCCAAGCCCAGAGTCGGAGAAGTGCCTTTCGATTCCATGAGAAAGATGATGACTACGCTCCACGCTTCCGGCGGAAAGATCATGCAGTGCACCAAGGGAGCTCCCGACGAGCTGCTCAGGCGCTGCACCGAATATATGGACGCGGACGGAAACGTGCTGCCCCTGGATGAGGCCAAGAGGGAAGAGATACTTGCCCAGAACCACGCTTTCGCCATGAGAGCGCTCCGGGTGCTTGCCGCCGCCGTCAGGTTCCTTGACACGCTTCCCGAAAAGAGCGATCCCGACACCGTGGAGAGAGATATGTGCTTCTGCGGTCTCGTCGGAATGATCGATCCCGTGCGTCCCGAGGTCAAGGACTCCATAGTCGAGTGCCACAACGCGGGCATCAGGCCTATAATGATCACCGGAGACCATCTCGACACCGCCATTGCCATCGCAAAAGAGCTGGGCATTCTCATGGATGAGCGGGGAGCCATCACCGGAGCCCAATTGTCCGAGATCTCCGACGAAGATTTCGAGCGCAAAGTAGGTATGTACAGCGTCTACGCCAGAGTACAGCCCGAGCATAAGGTGCGCATCGTCAACGCCTGGCGCAAGCGCGGCATGATCACGGCAATGACCGGCGACGGCGTCAACGACGCTCCTTCCATCAAATCCGCGGACATCGGCGTGGGCATGGGCATCACCGGCACCGACGTCACCAAGAACGTGGCCGATATGGTACTGGCGGACGACAATTTCGCCACCATCGTCACCGCCGTGGCGGAAGGCCGCCGCATATACGACAACATCCGCAAGGCCATCCAGTTCCTGCTGGGCTCCAACCTCAGCGAAGTGGCCTCCATATTCATTGCCAACCTGTTCGGGTTCACCATCCTTAAGCCTGTCCACCTTCTGTGGATCAACCTGGTGACGGACTGCTTCCCGGCGCTTGCCCTCAGCACCGAAAAAGCCGAAGACGACATAATGAACAGGCCTCCCAGACGGAGCCGCGACGGCATTTTTGCGGGAGGCGTGGGAAGCGACTGCATCTATCAGGGCGCCCTCGTAACGCTCCTGGTGGTGGCCGCGTATTTCATCGGGCACCTTATGGAAGGCGGCACCTGGGACAGCCTCCAGAGCGACCACGGCATAACCATGGCGTTCCTTACGATGTCTATGGCAGAGATATTCCATTCCGTAAACATGCGCTCTCAGCGCAAATCCGTCATCGGGATGATGCTAAAGGGCAACCACAATCTGTTCATACTCCTGTCTACGCTGGGCTCTTTGCTGCTCACCACCGCGGTAGTGTACGTCCCGTTCCTTAAGACCGCTTTCGGCTTCGAGAGCATCAGCGCCGCTGAGTACGGCGTGGCCCTGGGGCTGGCCTTCCTGATGATCCCGGTGGTGGAGATCGTGAAGTTCTTCCAGCGCCTGGCCGCTAAAAGAAGAAAGGCGAAAGAAGGCATAAATTGATATGTTGACCGGCAGACCAGAGCTTCCGGAGAGGGGCAAAGCGGAGAAACACGAAAAAACACGTCTGAAAGGCCTTTTAAGGGCCTTTCTGCTCTTGACCGCATTGTTTTGCCTCCCGGGCTGTACCCGGCCTGAAACGCCTTCTGAGAGGCCTACAGAGGCAGCTGAGGGAGAACTCAGTTCCAAGGCTTCCGTATCCGCTCTGGGTTTCGAGGCTGTCAGGGACGATCCGGATATCCTGCTGGACGGCGACAGGGAGACTGGGCTGGTCGTGGAACTCGGACCGGGCAGGTCAGGCGAGCTGATCATCGACCTGGGGGCCGTATACAGGATCGGCCGCGTCGACGTTTTTCCGGGGCAGGCGGAAGGGTATATGGGCAGGAACTTCCCGAGGAGATTCGAACTGTCATTGTCCGTCAACGGAAAGAAATACGAGACAGTGTGCGAATATAAAAACGTTGACGCGCCGGATTGCGTGCCGGTGCTGGAATTTACGCCCGCGGACGCCAGATACGTAAAGCTCACAGTCATCGAAGGCACCGCTTACGAGGGGAAAACGGTGACTGAGATCGCGGAGATCGTCGTGGTCAGCGCCTTCGGAGAATATGCCTATCCGGACGTGATACCGGAACCTGATCCCGAAGAAGGACAGGGCGAAACGGAGGAAGATCAGGGCGCGCCGGAAGAAGGATCCGACGGTTCCGAGGAGACGCAGGAGATACCGATCTGAGGAGACGCTTTGATTTTATTCGGGAATGTCCGGAGAGCATAAAAAAACCGGCCTTCAAGACCGGTATTCAGTGGGGGCGAGGGGGCTCGAACCCATGACCTCTCGGATGTGAACCGAACGCTCTGACCAACTGAGCTACGTCCCCGAGCGAAAGGCATTTTACCATAACCGCTTTGCCAATTCAAGCGGAATTTTGAAATTATAAAAAATAAACTGAAATAACATAAAAAGATCCTGTTTGGCGGATATGGCGGAAGGACGGACAAACTTATATGGACGGCAATAACGAGCTTAACGGAACAAACGCGGCGGTGAGCGCGGCGAATCAGGTCGAAACGTCTCCTGCGCTTCCGGACGTTTCCGGTATGATAGCGGGCCCGGACAAGAGCGCCGAAGCGCGAGAAGAAGCTGCGGAAATAAGCAAACTCCCGGATATCAAAGTCAGCGGCTGCTTCTCTTCGCATATGGTGCTCCAGCGTGACCAGAACGTTAAGGTGTTCGGCTTCTCAAGGCACTCGGGGCTGAAAGTCAGGGGCATCTGGAAAGGCCGCAAGACGTCGGAAGCCGAGGCGGAAGTAGACGGGCAGGGGAGATTCACGCTGGTGTTTCCTCCCAGAAAAGCCGACAGGGAACCATCCTCGATGATCATCGAAAGCGCTTACGGCAGCTTCGTTTTGAGCGATATACTGGTGGGCGACGTCTGGCTGATAGGCGGTCAATCCAACGCCGAATGCTGCCTGGCCCATTGCATCCGCACCACTCCCGAACTGGTGAACGACATATCCGCTGCGGACAATTTCCGCCTGTTCCGCCAGAGCCAGGCCGTGGCTTATGAATTCAGAGAAGACTGCGCGTACCCGAAGTTAGATATCATCGATCCCTCCTGGAGATGGAAGCGGCCCGATGCGCCCGCAGCTTACGAATTCTCTGCCATGGGATACTATTTTGCCAAAGAGCTTGTCCGCCACACGGACGTGCCCATAGGGCTCATGATGCTTTGCCCCGGCGGCGCCTGCCTGCGTGAACTGATGCCCGAATGGCTGGCGGTGGAGCGCGGGTACACTTTCGGCGCCAATATGCCCGTTGGCGGTTATTACAACACGCTGATCAGTCCGCTTGTCGGGATCTCGTTTTACGGCCAGCTGTTTTTCCAGGGCGAGAGCGAAGGCGGCTGGAAAGATATGGCATATAATTACGACGCAGACCTGAAGGCGCTGGTCGACGACGAAAGAGAGACGTTCGGAAGGGAATTCCCGTTTTACAACGTTCAGCTTTCCACCTACCGCGAAGAGGGCAAGTCCTATTTCCCTTACCTCCATATCGTCCGCGTAAAGCAGTTCGACGCGCTGTCCATCATCCCTGACAGCCACCTGGCCGTAGATATGGATCTGGGCGCGGCTCCGGAGGACAATGATTTTGCCCATTCTCCGTACAAATCCGAGCTGGGCAGGCGGCTGGCGATGCAGGTCTGGGCGTACGAATACGGCGGCAGGGCGTCGATGCCCGACTCCGGCGAGTACGAATCTCCCGCTCCCAAAGACGTCGCGCGCGTCAACGGCGGCTTCGAGATCACTTTCGCCAATTCCGGAAAAGGCCTTCGGGCCCTGTCGGGAAAAGCTCCCTCCGGTTTCGGCATTATCTTCGAGGGCGATGAGGAGCCGGAAGATGCCGCGGCAGAGATCACCGGCCCGGACAAGGTCTTTATAAATTTGGACGAAGAAAAAGCCGGCGGCAGGAAAGCCGCGGCGGTCACCTACGCTCAGTTCCACATAGCAGATAAAGCGCACGCGGATCTGGTCAATTCTTTCGGGCTTCCGGCGCCCGCATGGAGCCTGCCTGTACCGGACTGACCGCATACGAATGAGCGAACGAGCGAACGGCCGCTCCGCCACGCCGGGCAACGGCCCCCATGGAACGACAGCCGGCAATATTCAGAAAATGACTAAAACTTTAAAACGCTCCGATATAGATATGACGGAGGGACCGCTGCTAAAAAACGTGATCCTGTATACTCTGCCTATCATTTTTACCGGAATATTGCAATTGCTCTTCAACGCCGCGGATCTTGTGGTGGTGGGGCGGTTCCGCGGGAGCGTGTGCGTAGGCGCCGTGGGAAGCACCGGAGCCCTCATAAATCTGATCATAAATATGTTCATCGGCCTCTCCGTAGGCGCGGGCGTCACGGTCGCCCAGGCCAAGGGCGCCGGAGACGACAGGGAAGTGCACCGGGCCGTTCATACATCCGTATTGACCGCGATGATCAGCGGGATCGTATTGACCGCGGTGGGAGTCGCGCTGGCGGGAGACCTGCTGAAACTGATGAAGACGCCGGACGACATATGGCCCCTGGCCACAAAATATATGCGCATCTATTTCGCCGGAATACTGTCCTCGATGGTATACAATTTCGGGGCGGCAATACTCCGCGCCCTGGGCGACACCAGGAGCCCGCTGATCTTCCTCACCGGCGCCGGCGTGGTCAACGTAGGCCTCAACCTGCTGTTCGTATGGGCGTTCGGGATGGACGTTGACGGAGTGGCGTGGGCGACCGTGATATCCCAGACGATCGCAGCGGTGCTGGTCATATTGTCCCTCATGCGCCGGGAAGATTCGGCGCGCTTCTCTTTCAGGAAGATGCGCATCTATAAAGGGTCGCTTATAAAGATCATGAAGATCGGGCTGCCCGCCGGATTCCAGAGCGTCATGTTCAACATTTCCAACGTATTCATCCAGTCCTCCGTCAATTCCTTCAACTCTGTGGCCGTGTCCTCGGGCAATTCCGCCGCGGCCAACATAGAAGGTTTCGTGTACGTGTCGATGAACGCCTTCCACCAGACCGCTCTGAATTTCGCGGGCCAGAACGTGGGTGCCGGAAAACAGAAGCGGGTGGGCAAGATACTGGCCTGCTGCCTGGCATGCGTATCCGTGTTCGGCATCACGCTGGGAGTCACCGGCTATCTTTTAGGCAGGCCGCTTCTGTCCATATACATCGTGGATTCGGAAGAAGCCATCGGATACGGCCTCGTGCGGCTCTCGCTGATCTGCCTCCCGTATTTCCTGTGCGGCCTCATGGACGTGACCACCGGGGCGCTTCGGGGCATGGGCTCTTCCTTCGTGCCCATGGTCATCACGGTCCTGGGAGTGTGCATTTTAAGGATCGTGTGGATATTGACGGTGTTCTCCGTACCGCGGTATCACACGCTGGAGATATTGTATCTGTCGTATGCCATCACCTGGATAATATCGTTTATTGCCCAGCTGATAGCTTTCAGGATAATGTTTGTCAGAACGAATTTTAATAAGAAGGTGTTTGTATGAAAGGGCGGAGGATCGTTATGCTGTTGTTGACGGCGTGTATGGCGCTTTCGGGGCTGGCTTTTTCCGGCTGCGGAAAGACTAAGCATTTGTCCCTGGAGAAGATGCTGGAGTCTCCCGAGGATTTTCCCATATCTTTTAAGTACGGTAACAAATATTACAAGGGATTCGGAGAAGGTTTCGAAAAGCTTTCCGAAGATTCAAAAGAGGTTCCGGACGGGAAGGCGTTGACCGCGTCGTTCCTGCACACCAAGAGCAACGTTACGTTTACGGTGGAAGGGAAGATATATTCCGCATACGACGCCTGCGAATGGACGCTCTGGTTAGAGAACAGGAGCGATTCCGAGACTTTCGACAGCTTTTCGGAGATAAAGGCGCTGGACTGGAACGCGGAAGGCGGCGACCCCGTGCTCAAGGGCATCAACGGAGACCTGGGGGACATGTACGCTCCCTACGAGTACGAGATGGGGGGCAAAGTGATCGTTAAAGGCACCAATTCCGGACGCCCCACCCACGGTGACTTCCCGTATTTCAACCTGGAATACGGCAACGGAGGCACCTTCATCGCGGTGGGCTGGCCCGGCAGCTGGATCTCCTCCTTCGACGGCACACAGAAAGGCTCCGTCAGAGTCACCGCCGGACAATACGAAACGAATATGTGCCTGTCTCCCGGCGACAGGATCCGCACGCCCCTCATCGTGATGGTCAATTACGAAGGCCGCGACGAGCTTAAAAATATGAATCTCTGGCGCCACTGGTTCATCGACTGCAATATGAGAAAGCCTGGCGGCGAGCGGTTCGAGCCCGTGTTCTGCGCCTCCTCCGGCGCCTCCGGAATGACCACCGCCCAGTTCAAGAAGCTCATCAATACATATACCGAAAACGGCCTTAAACTGGATTACCTCTGGATCGACGCCGGATGGTACACCAATGCCAAAGGCGAATCCTGCTCCTGGCCCGAGACCGGCACCCTTGACGTAGACACATCCCGCTTCCCGGACAGATTCGCGGAAGTCTCCGAACTTATGCACAGCAAAGGCGGAAAGGTGATGCTCTGGTTCGAAGCGGAAGTGATGCGCTGCAACGTAAATGACTTCCTGGAGAATATGGAAGGCTTCAAGAAAGAATGGTTCATGGGCACCGCCGCAGCAGGCTCCTGGCTCCAGGGAGAACTGTTCGACCTGGGCAATCCCGATTGCCTGGAATGGCTGCTCAACAAGATCTACAAGGTTCTCGACGACGGCGACATCGATATGTTCCGGTCGGATTTCAACGTCAATCCCGGCTCCGTCTGGACCTTCGCCGATCCGCTTTTCAAGACCGGATACGCCGAGAACATGTACGTCCAGGGCTACCTTAAAATGTGGGATTCCATACTGGAGCGCTACCCCGATATGATGATCGACTCCTGCGCCTCAGGAGGCGGCAGAAACGACATCGAGACTATGAGAAGGAGCGTGCCGCTTCACATCAGCGACTTCTGGGACGGCAACGACGACGGCTTCAACGAGCGCCAGACCTGCATGCTGGAATTCTCTCAATGGATCCCGTATTTCAAGCTGGAGATCCACTCGTCGGCTCCGGCAACGGTATACAATTACAGGTCGTCCATGGCTCCCTGGTTCATATTGAGCGTGAACTACAACGATAAAAACGCGGACTGGGCGAAGGCGAAAGAGATGGAGCTTGAATGGAGAGAATTGTCGAAATATTACTACTGCGACTTTTATCCTTTGACGAAGTGCGACAAATCTTCCTCCGCCTGGAGAGCCTGGGAGTATTACGACACCGAAAACGACAGCGCCGCGGTACAGATATTCAGAGGCCCCGAATCGGAGCAGTCTCAGATGACTTTGAAACTGTACGGGCTGGGTAACGGCAAATACAAATTAAGGAGCATCGACGGCAGCTTCGAGGAAGTCGTCACCGGACGGCAGCTGAAAAAAGGCTACAGATTCACGCTTTCTGAGCCTGAGTCTTCGGACATCATATTCATAGAAAAGGTCGGTTGAGGTATGCTTGGTTTGTGGATAGCTTTGGCCGCCTTAGGCCTGCTTATATTGATCACGCTGGGAGTGTCCCTGTGGATATTCTATATCGCTTTTTACAACAAAAACGACAGGGACGTTTCCAGGGACGTGCTCACGGGGAAAGATTACGACAGGTTCCACGATGAGATGCTGGGCCTTATCGATTCGGCGCTGAAGATACCTTTCGAGGAGGTCTACATCACGTCTGGAGACGGGCTCAGGCTCTTCGGTAGGATATATTTTCAGCGGGAAGGGGCGCCTTTCCACATACAGTTCAACGGCTACAGGGGCAATGGTATACGCGATTTCAGCGGGGGGCTCCAGCTGGCGCTGGGGACCGGGGACAACGTGCTCCTGGTGGATCAGCGGTCCCACGGTAAGTCCGAGGGACACGTCATTTCATTCGGGGTCAAGGAGAGAGCGGACGTGGCGAGCTGGTCGGATTATATTGTCCGGCGGTTCGGGCCTAATACGGTGATATTCGTGGAGGGAGTGTCCATGGGCGCGGCGACGGTGCTGATGGCCTCGGATCTGGAACTCCCGAAAAACGTTGCCGGGATCGTGGCGGATTGCCCCTATTCTTCGCCTTATAAGATCATATGCGAAGTCGCCCGGCATATGTTCAAACTTTCGTGGCTGGCAAGGCCTTTCGTGTTCACCGCGGCGCTTTTATTCGGCCATTTCAACGTTTTCGCCTCGTCTGCGGAAAAGTCGGTCAAAAATACCAAAGTCCCCATTATTCTGATCCACGGCACCGGCGACAATTTCGTTCCTTTTCAAATGAGCCGGGACATATACGCCGCGAATCCGGACATGATCACTTTCGTGCCTGTGGAAGGGGCGCCCCACGGGCTTTCCTGCCTGCAGGACCGAGAAAAATATACTAAAGCAGTTTTCGATTTCTGGAATAAAAATATCTCGAAATAAATATCACTGCCGCTCCGAACAGCGTTATCCCCAGAAGCGCCAGGAGCTGCTGCCAGCCCAGAGGAGTCAGGAAGAATATATGCCCGAAAAAGATGACGCCTGCGGAGAACAGGACCGCCATGGAGGCGCAGACGATTGCCCGGAGCTTAGAGAAGGGCAGGGAGACGCTTATCAGCATCAGCAGACCTATTATGCCGGCGGAGACGGTGGCAACGGTGGAGCAGACCTCTCTTGGCCAGACGGATTCCATCATTGACGCCGCAGCGGCGCAGACGGTGACTGAAATGCCTCCCGGAAGCGCCCGGAGCAGCACGGTCTTCAGGAAATTGCCGCGGACGCGCTCGGAATTGGGCTCCAGCGCCAGGAAAAACGAGGGCAGCCCGATGGTGAGGCTGGATACCAGCGTCAACTGTATGGGCTGGAACGGGTAGGCTGCGGGCAATATTATCATCAATATCCCCAGCAGGAACGAGTAGATGGTCTTTACCAGGAACAGGGACGCGGTGCGGCCGATGTTGTTGATTACACGGCGGCCTTCGGAAACGATCTCCGGGAGGCAGGCGAAGTTGTTGTCCAGCAATATCAGCTGGGCGGCGTGGCGGGCGGCGTCGGAGCCTGAGGCCATGGCGATGGAGCAGTCGGCGCATTTCATTGCCGGAATGTCGTTGACGCCGTCGCCGGTCATGGCTACGTTGTGTCCCGCTTTTTTCAATGCCATTATTAGTTTGCGCTTGCGGTCCGGGGTCACGCGGCCGAATATGATATATTCGTCGGCTTTTTCGTCGATCTCTTCGTCGGTGAGCGATGAAGCGTCGACGGCTCTTAGAGAAGCGCCTTCCAGCCCCGCTTCTTCGGCGATCGCGGCAACCGTGATGGGATCGTCTCCGGAAATGATCTTTATGTTTACGCCCTGCTCTTTAAAGTACCGGAGGCACTCCGGCGCCTCTTTCCGTATTTCGTCGGATATCACACAGAGCCCCAGTATCTTTCTGACCGGAGGCGCCTCTTCGCCTTCTATGGCGCCTTCGCATTCCGCCGCGGCCAACACTCTATAGCCCTTTTTAGCTTCCGCTTCCACCAGCGCTCTGGTGCCGTCGTCGTACTTTTCCCGAAGCGCGAAGGACGGCGCTCCCACGATCACCGTCATACCGTCTGAGAACGTGACGCAGGTGTACTTTCTGGCGGATGAGAAGGGGATCAGCTTTGCGGGAGTTTCCGGCCGTGGAGCCACTTCTTTCGCTATTGCGAAGAGCGTGGGAGCAGAAGCGTCGACTGCGCCCAGAAAGCGGGAGAGTGTGTCCGTGAATTGAACTTCGTTGACGCCGTCCGCGGGAATAAACTTTTTCAATATCATCGACCCGGTGGTGATGGTGCCTGTCTTGTCCAGGCAGAGCATATCGGTCCGGGCAAGCGTTTCGATGCCGTACAGCTCCTGCACCAGCGTCTTTTTACGGCCCAGTTTGACCACGCCGGCTGCCAGGGCAACGGATGACAGCAGCATCAATCCTTCCGGTATCATTCCCACCATTGCCGCCACCGAAGAGGGGATGGCTTCCGAAAGCGACGCGCCCATCCCGAAATACTGTTTGCAGAAAAGTGCTATCCCGATGGGTATGAGCAGCACGCTGACCAGCCTTACGATCTTCCTAAGGTCCGTCATCAGCGCGGACTTCGGCGCGATTATCTTTTTGGCGCTGGCGGAGAGGCGGTTTATATAGCTCTCGTCGCCTACGTATTCAAGCTGGCACTCGCAGCTGCCGCCTGTAATGAAGCTCCCGGAATACAGCCAGTCGCCCGGGTTCTTGTGGATCGCGTCCTGCTCTCCCGTGAGCAGCGCTTCTCCCGCGTCGCATATGCCGCCCGTCATTATCGCGTCCGCGCACACCTGGTCTCCCGTTTTAAGGAGCACTACGTCTCCCTTCACGGCCTCGGAGGGAGGTATCTCCAGGATCCTGCCCTGGCGCCTGACTTTTACCGGCGATTCGGACAACAGTTTCAGTTTCTCTACCGTCTTTTTCGCTCTCAGTTCCTGCACCGTGCCGATTAGCGTGTTGCTGATGACAACGCCTAAAAACAGCATGTTCCTGTACGCTCCCACGAAGAGGAGCGCCAGGGCAAGCAGCAGGTTCAGCAGATTGAACAGCGTAAAGAGATTGTCCGCCAGTATGCGCCAGACGGACTTTCCGTGGCCGGAGGACGCAGCGTTCGAAGCCCCGGACTCCCTCAGCGCTGCGGCAGCCTCGTCCGTGAGGCCTTCCGGAGGCGTGGGGATATGATCCGGGGGCAATTCTTTCGGCAGCGTCAGCGCCGTTTCCGTCTCTTTATTTTCAGTGCGGCGGAAGCCTTGAAACGTTTTCATCGGGCACGGCGCAATTATTCAGCGGCGGGATATTCGTTGCAGAGCAGCCTGTATGCCGGTTCATCCTCCTCGATGGCCGGGAAACGGCCTGCGGGAGGATTGAATCTGTTGTCCGTATTGTCGTCGTTGCACTGGCTGACTTCGCCCAGAAGCACGTCGCCGGTGCCGGGCTCTACTTCAAAGTCGTGGTACATGCGCTGCTGGATGAAAATGCTCTCGCCGGGCGTGAGCCTTATCTGCGTGCCTGCGGGCACCGTATAGGTCCTGCCGTCAGTGTGCACGGTCACGTCGGACACGTAGTCGATCTCCTCGTCGGGGAGCGAATTGTAAACGCGGATCAGTACGTTGCCGCCGCCTCTGTTGATGATGTCCTCGGTCTTGAACCAGTGGAAATGGTTCAGGGAGTATTGACCCTCTTTTAAGAACAGCAGTTTCTCGGCGTAGACTTTAGGATATTTGTCCTGCATGGAGCGGTTGCCGTTCCGGATCGTGATCAGCGAGAAACCCACCTCGTCGAATCTGCCCAGGCCGTAATCGGTGATATCCCAGCCCAGCATGCAGTCCCGGACCTCGTCGTATTCGTGGCCTTTGGTCTTCCATTCCTCGGGCGTAAAATTGCAGAAGGGGGGCAGATAGCAGCAGTGCTTCTTGCACATCGCTTCCAGTTCTTTAAGGGCTTTGTTGACTTCGCTGCGTTTCATTGTTTTCATCCTTTCTTTCGTAACGTTATCGAACGTTTCGTTTGTTGTGCTTGCTTTGCCGTCGCGGGTGACGCACCGGACGGTCAATCGCTTAGCCGGTATTTGTTGTTTCTGTCGTAGCTCATCCGGAAATCTATCCCTTCCGGCGGGGGACAATTCTCTTCCGCTTCTTCTTTCAGTTTTTCCAGCACTTCTCCACGGATCTCCTCAGGCTCCATACCTCTCTCGGCTCCGATCTTTCTGGCGCAGCATTCGAACCACAGGTCCGTCAAACTGTTTTCGCCTTCCCGTATGTCAGCGTGCTCCTCGCCGAGCACTTCCAGCGCGAAGTCGATACGGTTCAGCTTGGCGGCGCTTATTCCGGCGCTTAGCCGCACCCGGTCCGCATTCTGGATGCTCTCAGGCATCGACTCGTACAGCCCCATGGCTTTTCCGTACTTTTTCCTTCTGTTGAGCCACGCCATATACTCGGCGCAGAAGCAGAAGTCCGACAATGCCTCTTCCGATTCGAACAGTTCGTCGTAATATTCTTCCTCCCGGTCTTGATCGTCCCGGAGCCGCTCCAGCACTGCCAGGTTGCGTTTGGCCCAGACGTTCGGACGCAGCGCGTCGGACTCTTTCCAGGCCGATTCAGCCATTGACGCGTATTTCTCCTGCTCCGCTTCGGGCCACTTTTCCGCCTCCGGAGCCACTTTGGTATCGTCCCAGTGCTCGAACAGCATATTGCCGTAATGGAGCAGGCTGAACCAGTTGCGGCCCCCGGGCCTCTCGAGGCTTTCTTCCGTCAATTTCAGCCACCCGTCTGACACCATCCACGAAGCGGGGATCCCGTCCGGTCCTTCCGGGGTCAATATCCCTTTTTCCAGAAGTTCCATCCAGGGCTTCTGCTCTCTGCCCAGGGACGACTCCGGAAACAGCGCGGACAAGGGCAGCCTGATCCGTCCTTCTTTTTTCTCTTTCTCCAGTTCGAGGGCGCCCCATCCGGACCCGTAATGCACGATATCCGCTTCCGCCGGCAATATTTCAGCGTCGTCCGTGAATATTTCGTCGTACTCCAGCAGCGCCTCTTCGGATATGAGCTCGTCGATCACGCGGCCCAGCTTGAGATCCGCTTCGTCCATAGAAACGTCGTGTATCGTTTCCGGCTCCAGCTTCACGCCTCCGTAGGCCTGGGTCCATTCGAAAACGCCCCGGGCAGGGAAGAGCTTGTCGTGGAACTGGCTCCGGCCGATACCCGCCTGGATCTCTATATAGTCACCTTTACCGGGCTCCGACAGGTAGTCCTGCCAGTGTTTTCCGCCGCCGTGATTGCCCCAGCTGAACATCTTGTGGTAGATCAGCGGGTCCGTAGAACGGTCGTAGAATGTAAAGCCGTTTTGGTTGACAGCGCCTTCCCACGTCGTCCTGACGCCTTTCTCCGGCTGGAAGAAGTAATCGAAGCTTCTGGTGGCGTTGATGGAGTAGGAAAGGTCTCCGGGCATCACGGACAGGAAGGGGAGCCTCTCGTATGAAAGCTTTCCGCCGCACATTACGATCACGTCTTTAGAGGAGGAGAGTATCCTTGTCTTTCCGTCTTCAGGGATGGCGATGTTAGTCCACCAGTATACCGTGCGGTCCTCTTCATTGGGATTGAACAGTTTGATATGTGAAAACAGATGGCGCGAACCTTTTGGAAGGTGAAAATCCATCTGGAACACGCATTCCTTTGAGCGCTCGAATTCGTACATCCTGAGGAAATCCTCGCCGGAGCCTCCTTTTAAGATCGCCGCGAAAACGTTGTCGCATGTAAAATAAGTGTGGCCGGTGGAACCGAAATTCCACTCCACGCCTCCGGAGATCCAGGCGTTCCTGATGCCCAGATTCGCGGGCTGGAACACGGGATTGGCGAAAAGCAGCTCCCGGTCAAGGTCCTTGTCCCACAGCGACCAGAGCCTCCCTCCGTATTCCGGCGTGAACGTAGCCTTGAGATGCTCGTTTTCCAGGACAACGGTCTTTACGGTCATCTTCCTGCGCTTGCGCGAATATCTGTTCTGCAGCATATAGGGGAGAGTCCTGGTGTGGGTCCCCAGGTCCCGGGCAGCGTCTTCGGGAAACTCGCCACGGGTCTCGAAAGAACCGAAGCCCGTTTCGCGCCTGAAGCGCGGCAAAGGATCTACGCCCTCTAAGGGCGCTCCGTCAATGATCATCGAACTAACGTAAACAGCCATTCAAAAACGCTCCAAACGGTAATTCGCCGCGGCAGTTTCCGTCACCCATCCGGCGTCCGGGCCCGCAGCATCCTGCGAAGAGAAGCCTACACAAAAAACGCGTTTTTGTCAATACTGAAACCGCCCGTTCCGGCTTCGCGCCAAACGCGGAAACTCAACGAGATCTCAACGAAACGTCAAGGAAAAGTCACCGATTTGTCAACGAAAAATATCCTGCCGCGGCCCCGGACCACTTGACCCCGGCACCCAACTATACTATAATTGCCCCGAGTTGAATATCTCAATTTTCACTTAGAAAAGGAGTTATACATTTTATGAGCGATCTCGTTTATTCCAAAGACGTAGAAAGAATGTGCTGCGTCGCTCAGGGACCCAATCACGGTCCTGCTCCGCTGCCCGAAGAAGGCAAGTGGATCCAGGCAAGGCAGCTTTCCGACATTTCCGGCTACACACACGGCATCGGCTGGTGCGCCCCTCAGCAGGGAGCCTGCAAGCTCTCCCTGAACGTTAAAGAAGGCATCATCGAAGAGGCTCTCGTGGAGACCATCGGCTGCTCCGGCATGACTCACTCTGCCGCCATGGCCGCCGAGATCCTTCCCGGAAAGACCATCCTCGAAGCTCTCAACACCGACCTCGTTTGCGACGCCATCAATACTGCGATGCGCGAACTGTTCCTCCAGATCGTTTACGGCCGCACCCAGTCCGCGTTCTCCGAAGGCGGTCTCGTCATCGGCGCAGGCATGGAAGACCTGGGCAAAGGCGAGCGCAGCATGGTTGGTACCATGTACGGCACCAAGGCCAAGGGCGTGCGCTATCTGGAAATGACTGAAGGATACTGCACACGCATGGCGCTTGACGCGGACGATCAGGTCATCGGTTACGAGTTTGTTTCTCTCGGAAAAATGACCGATTTCATCAAGAAAGGCATGACGCCCAACGAAGCTTACGAAAAAGCCACCGGTCATTACGGCAGATTCGACGAGGCCGTAAAATACATTGACCCGCGCAAAGAATGAGAAAGGGGGAAAACGTAATGGCACAGTTTGAAGGTTATGAAAGACGCGAGGCGAAGATCCTCGAAACGCTGAAGAAATACGGGATCTCCTCTATTGACGAATGCAAAGACATCACCCTGGCGAAGGGCATCGACGTGGATCAGATCGTTCGCTCCACACAGCCCATCTGCTTCGAGAACGCCGTCTGGGCGTACACCGTAGGCGCCGCCATCGCTATCAAGAAAGGCTGCGTTAAGGCCGCAGACGCTTCCGCCGCCATCGGCGAAGGCCTCCAGAGCTTCTGCATCCCCGGCTCCGTTGCCGAGAACCGCAAGGTAGGCCTGGGCCACGGTAATCTGGGCAAGATGCTGCTCTCCGAAGAGACCGAGTGCTTCTGCTTCCTTGCCGGACACGAATCTTTTGCCGCCGCAGAAGGCGCCATCAAGATCGCTCTCAACGCTAATAAAGTCCGCGTTAAGCCCCTGCGCGTCATTCTGAACGGCCTGGGCAAAGACGCCGCCATGATCATTTCCCGCATCAACGGCTTCACCTACGTGCAGACCGCTTTCGATCCCTACACCGAGACCGTAAGCGTGGTCAAGGAAGTGGCTTACTCCAAGGGCGCCAGAGCCGCCGTCCGCTGCTACGGCGCGGACAACGTCCCCGAAGGCGTTGCCATTATGAAGATGGAGAACGTGGGCGTGTCCATCACGGGCAACTCCACCAACCCAACCAGATTCCAGCATCCCGTTGCCGGCACCTACAAGAAGTGGTGCGTGGAGAACGGCAAGGCTTACTTCTCCGTGGCTTCCGGCGGCGGCACGGGCCGTACGCTCCACCCGGACAACATGGCCGCCGGTCCTTCTTCCTACGGTATGACCGATACGATGGGCCGCATGCACTCTGACGCGCAGTTCGCCGGTTCCTCCTCCGTGCCTGCGCACGTAGAGATGATGGGCCTTATCGGTATGGGCAACAACCCGATGGTCGGCGCTACCGTTGCCGTCGCCGTCGCGGTGGAAGAGGCAATGAAATAACAGTCGTCGTTTTGATGCAGCAGTTTGAGCGACAAACTGCCAGGTCAAAAATGTACGCGAGACCGCCGGCTCGTGGAAGCAGATCAGTATTGCTGAGTGATATTGCTGCGCGCAGCCGGAAAACAACAAAATATCGTTGATGCAATTGAGCACATATGCTCTTTCTGCCGTAACTTGTGCATTGTTGGATAAAATTGCGCATTTTACGATCGGCAGAAAACGGGAGTTAAGTAAAAAGGCCTGAAAAAGCGGCTTTTACTTAGCTCCCGTTTTGTTTAAGGGCAGAAGGCGCTGCCTGACTGGTCGTATCGGCTGGCAGTTTAGGAGGATGAATAGTATCGATTGTGCAAGACCGCTATTGAGGTCAATAGAAAAGCAAAAAGGCTAAAGCTTCAATTAAAGAAGGCAACCGACCGCTTCCGCATCTGCGCTACTCTGTAAACAGAAGCAGAGCATTTATCGCCGAGGCAGAGCCGATGTAAGTAAAAAGACCTAAAAACATGCACTTTTACTTAACTTTTTATTTTTTCAAAAAGTTCAACGGGCATAGTTAACTAAAAATGAGCACGTAATCGGTTGGGCGAGATGTCAAACGCGGATGGAAGTGAATTAATATGCAGATATGATGAATATTGTCGAAATAGCGTGAAATCGATTACATCAAGTCAATATAACTGAAAAGGGGATAAGAAAATGCCTGATATCAACGAAGGAATGCCAACGGGTCGCGACTGTGAGCGATCGACCGAATCAAATGGTTTTTATATGGCGGTGCAGCGACGCATAAGCGAATTAGAAGATATTATAAAGCGAGCAAAGATATTTTTAGAATATGCGCCGCAAGAGACTGTTTACATCTGTAAGTGCGGTAAATATTATCGTTACTATATAGTGAAATTCGATTATGGAAAGAAAAGCAGAAATTATCTAAAAAAAGACGACCCAATATTGCCACAGCTGGTCCAGAAAAAATATTGTTTAGAAATAATTAAAGCCGCCGAGGCGGAGTTAAACAAATTGACGCAAATACAGACGGAAATACATACACCTGAAATGGTGCGGCTCGAATATCAGGAAGAACTCGGAGATATGATCGTTCCGTTGACAGAATCAGCGGAGGATTATATCGCTCGCTGGAGGGAACATGCGAAAAAAGCAGAAGTGATGGATTTTCACCCCGAACAGAAAAAATACAGAACGAAACAGGGAGGGTACGTGCGATCAAAATCCGAACTGATAATTGCCAATGCATTGACGGATCATGGCGTACCGTACATTTACGAAAAGCGGCGGGTGCTCCGGGACGGCAACGTCGTTTTCCCGGATTTTACGATTCCGGCGGCACAAAACCGCGGGGAGATCATTATCGAACATTTTGGCATGATGAACGATGATGGTTATCGGGAAGACGCGCTGAATAAGATCAATAAATATATGCGAAATGGTTTTATATTCGGCAGGAATCTGGTCGTGTTTTTTGAATCTGATAATGTTCCGATCGATCTGGCCGTGGTAAACGAGCAGATCTGTGGCTTACTTGACCATTTGAGCGCAGCCTGACGGATTTGAGTAGAGGGATATACGGCGCTGAACGAATATGCAAGTGACATCATACGAGCATAAAACGTACGTCATCCAAAACGGATTATAGTGTCTTTTTCGAGACTCATTCGGAGCTGCCGGTGGTTTCTTCCGGTATTTCAAGGATGTTTATTTCTCCGTAAATTTCTTCTATCATCCCGATTATTTCTTCTTCCGAATAGTCGAGACTGACGATGCCTTTTCTGGCAATCAAGCTGTGTGAATTGGTGCATATAATATATTCGTCCGTTTTCTCCAGATCTATGTCAGAATCATAAAATCTGAAGAAAAACACGTGCTTGTTATTATCCGATCCTTTGTAGACGGATTCTTCTCCTGAGAACGTAAGGCCGAGCAGGCTCCCTTTCTCAAGATTGTAATCTCCCTTATATACTTTTTCGACCCTGCAATCGTAATTTGAAAAACTATATTTGTCCCAGCCGTTATGTCTGGACAGCACCTTGACCTTCATAATCTGCAAAGCATCCGTAATGATGTCCCGTATGTTGTCCGAATCGGTATAATAGTAGGAATCGATTGTATTTGTTCCTGTAGTATCTAGCATGGATTTCAAATATGCCAGGAAAGCGCCGAAATTTTTGAAGTTCTTCTTTGAACCGGTTGTCATAAAATCCAGATGTTTATATTCACCCAGAACGATCATAAAAGAATCTTCATATGCATCGACCGGACAAAATACAAGCCCCTGGTCGTAATATTCATCGACGTAAACGTTATTCTCCTTATTAGTTATCAACAGGTATTTTTCGCCGTCAACAAACGGCAGGTCCGAAACCGATCCTTCGTGGTTGAGAGCATGACTTCTTATTAGTATATCATCGTCAACGTCGCCTTTTATTTTTTCAGTCACGTGAAACTTTTTATATAATAATCCGTCTGTGTTCCTTACTGATTCTCCCGTAAACGTTCCGATAAAAATATATGGACGCCAAAACAAAGATTCGATTCCGTGATACAATCCGCAAATATCACCATCGGCGTACCGAAAATGCTTATACTTGTCAGAAAAAACAGATCTTTCGCTGCTGCATGAAAGCATGCCGGCGCACGTTGCCAAAACCAGTACTAAAAACAGTGCTTTTTTCATCTTATCACCTCCTTTGACTAAAGCTAAATAAAGCATGACAAATTCAAATCTGACCCATTATATCATACAAATCAGCCAAAAGTCTATTTAACCGATTTCGGGAGAAACCTGTGTCCATTTCGCCGCTCCCTGTGGCGTGTTTTATTGACGGTCGCCCTCGGGCTAAATTATTATGATTCTGCCTGTTGACCTGTCGGAAACACGTGTACAAATATCTTGATCTGCAGTATAATATGCATGAATCATCAAGAAGGGGGAAACTGTGATGTACCGTGTTTCCATTCCCGTCACCACCGATTTTTCGGGCGTGCGCAAGGAACAGTTTCTGGAGGAGCTTGCCCGCGCCAAGCCGGACCGCGTCTTTTTGTGCGGACCGCGAAGCGCCGCACCCAGGGGGAGCAAGGAGAGATTCTTGAGCGCTTTAAAGGACATCGTGCCGCTTATGCGCAGCCGCGGGTACGAGGTCGGTATCTGGGTGAACAGCCTGGGTCACGGCGGAAGCTCAGACGCGCATCCCGAGTACACAAATATAGTCACGGGAGGCGGGATCGTATGCACCGACTCGTATTGCCCGCTGGACGAAGCATTCGCAGACGAATTTGCCGGATGGGTCGCGGCGCTTGCGGGCACCGGGCCTGATCTTATTATGCTTGACGACGACTACAGGCTGGGATACCGTTCGGGACTCACGGGGTGCTATTGTCCGCTGCATGTGAAGAAGGTCTCGGAACTGCTCGGGGAGGAGATCGGCGCCGCAGAACTCGAGAAGAAGGCATTGACCGGAGGACCGAACAAATACCGGGACGCATGGATGAGGGTCAATCACGATTCGATGGTCGGGCTTGCGAAAAAGCTGCGGCAGGCGGTCGATTCGGTCGATCCGTCGATCAGGCTCGGCCACTGTGCGGTGCTCGACACGTGGGATATCGACGGCGTGGATTCGATCGAACTCGCGAAGACTTTCGCGGGGGGCACAAAGCCGTTCATGCGTCTGATAGGCGCGGCATACTGGGCGGTCAACAGGTCTTTCGGTTGCCGGATCGCGAACGTTATCGAGCTGGAGCGCATGCAGATCTCCTGGTGCGAAAACGAGGATATTGAGATCTTTGCGGAAGGGGACGTGTTCCCGAGACCGCGCCACAACGTGCCGGCAGCATATCTTGAGGCTCTTGACACCGCTCTCCGCGCCGACGGCCGCTCCGACGGCATCTTGAAATATATGATAGACTACGAGTGCATGCCTTTTTATGAGCGCGGTTACATCGACTGCCACGTGCACAACCTGCCCCTCTACGACAGGATATCGGACGTTTTCGACGGCCTCAAACCGTGCGGCGTGAGGATCTTCGACTGCATGCACCGGCTGAAGGACGCAAAGCTGCCTGAAGGAGAGGGTGGCGACAATTACGTCGGGAATGACTTTGTGCCGGCTGCGATGCGTCTGCTCTGCGACAACGCGATCCCGATGCAGTACACTGAGCCGGACGTCACGGCCATTTTCGGGGAAAACGCCCGTCACGCGACTGCAGGACTGCTTAAACAGGGGGCGGTGCTCGATGCACCGGCCGCAAGGATCCTCACGGAACGCGGCTTCGACGTCGGTCTCGAATCGTTCGGGCCGGCCGTCCCGGTGCGCGCGGTGTATTACCCGGACTCAGGCGAGGCATTTTCTTTCCGCAACGGGATGTTCGACAACGACGGCTCCGATTTTGTTACGCTGAACATGAGACCCGGTGCTGAGGACGTTGTTCAATTCAGAGGACCGGCAGGAACGGTCAAAGCCTTCCGCTACGAAAACGGCTTGGGCGAGCGTTTCCTGATATTCCCGTTCGAGGCGAAACGTGTGTGCGAGACGTCGATGCTTTTCAGAAATTACGCGATGCAGTCAATGCTGATCCGCGAGCTTTCGCACATCCGCCGCCGGCTGCTCGATGCGGTTCTTACAGGCAGCCCTGACACGTATATTTTAACTAAAAAAAGCAATAATTCGCTTGCTGTCGGCATCTGGAACTTCTCGCTCGACCCGATCTACACGCCGAAGGTCAGGCTCGGTGAGCCCTGGCAGTCGGCAGAATTCGTGAACTGCACGGGCTCGCTTGACGGAGGGACGCTGGAATTGTCGGATATTGGGCCGTTCGGAATGGCGTTCGCGCTGCTGAAGAAATGAGAGGCAAAGCTCGCCAGGTGGTTCAATGATATGAAAAAGCGGATATTAGTCGCTGTCATTATATTCATCGCTGTTGTCCCGGCCGCATTGGTCGTCTTAACGCAGATACGTTACTCACGAATCGGAGAAACAGAGGCTAAGACAATTGTCGCTGATTACCTGGATTCGCGGATCGAAGGTAATCTCTCCAGTGCGCTAGTGATCCATTGCACCGGTCAAAAACCGATGAAAGTGCTGTGGAATTGTGCCACCGTTGCAGACGCATTGAAAAGTGTCGGCGAGGGCGAAGAACTCACTGTAAAAATCCATCCCAGGGGACAATACGTCATGAGCATTCGCTGTGGCGAGAGGACGATATTGTCGTTTGATTCGTCGCTGAGGTCAATGCGCACCGAACGGAACGGATTCCTGATGATCGCGCTGGCGTGCTATTTGCTGTTGATCCTGTTATGGATCTCGCCGTTTTTTCAGAAACGGGCGGCGCGGCATCGAAGCGATTCTTGACGAGATATTGACAACGAGAATAGAGAAGGACAACAGAGCTGCGGTAATGCAGTGCTTGAAAAAAGCCGTGTACGAATCCGTTAAAACATAGTATAATGTGCTTGCTCTTTTATAGAAGACCTAAAACAATTGAACTCAGGAGGGATATGTATGTTCTGCCCATCTTGCGGAAACGCTATCGAAAACGGAATATCGTTTTGCCCCGTATGCGGAGCCAGGGTACCGCAGTTGTCCACCGCTGAAGTAAAGACGGAGCCGAAGCCCGTCACCGGGATCATCGCGAAGAAAGCCATCGTATTTTTCTCGATCGCCGCGCTGATCTTGACGGTCCTTTCCGTCACCGTGATCTCGATATACTATCTTGCCAACATGGGTCAAAACATTCTCAAATTCTATCTGCAGAATTTTACCCAGTTGATCGCCCTGATATACCCGCCTGTCATTGCGGGCCTGTTCGTATTGTTCTGCGCCCTGCTGGACAAAAAAACGCCGATTTTGACCGGTATCCCGCGTATACTGTTTTTCGTGATCAGCCTCATTTTGATCTTCGTTAGAGCAGTCTTCCTGAGATACTCGTTCAACGTGCTCGAAGAAGTATTCTATTACTTGTTTACGTTGTGCTTCATAATCTTTTATATGCTTGCCGTCGCCGGACAGTTCGGCAGCGGCAATGCAGGGAAGATCCTCACGACAGTATTCGGCGGGCTCATATGCATTATGGAATTTATTTATTGCATAGAGTACGTGGTTTTAATATTCAAATTGAGCGGCCCTTATCTTTTCCTGCTCTGGATCGGTAATATCATCGGTTCGATCGCCACAACAGTAACGATCTTCACGATGGTGCTTATCGTTTTCCACGTATACGCATCGAAAGCAAACTTGCGGCGCGCATAAAACCGGTCGTTCCCGCAGCTCCTTGCCGGGGGAGCGCGATCCATTGCCGGACCGTTCGCAACATTAAAAGGAGTTTAATATTAATATGAAAAGATCCGCTCGAAGACATTTCTGCATTCTGACCGCCATACTGGCGCTGTTTTCGTTGACCGCGTGCTCCGCAGACAGGAGTGGCCGGGGGAGCGAGGTCATCCATTCTTCCACCCAGCACGAGACCGATTCGCCCGACTGGGTCAAGGCGCTTCCCGCCGCGAAAGACAGCTCGGTGAAGCAGCTTTTTGTTGTCGCGGGAATGGGTATGGACAAGACTACTGCCACGGTGTCGATGCACGAACGCGACAATGACGGCAACTGGAAGCAGATCCTGTCGACGCCCGGATACGTGGGGAAGAACGGCCTGTGCCTTGACGCGGACCACGCCGAGGGCTGCGGACAGACTCCGATAGGAGTTTATAAGTTTAACAAGGCGTTCGGAATTGCCGCGGACCCCGGCTGCGCGATACCTTACGTCAAGGTGACCGACGGCACCTACTGGTCCGGCGACGTGCGGGAGGGGATGCGCTATAACGAGATGGTGGACATCGACGACTATCCCGATCTGGATCTTACGGACAGCGAGCACATCGTCGACTACGAATATCAGTATCAATATTGCCTGAATATCAGCTTCAACGAGGACGGCACGCCCGGACGCGGTTCTGCGATCTTTCTCCACTGCCTCGGCCCCGTCAAACCTTATACGGGGGGCTGTGTGTCGGTGCCGGAGAACATCATGAGGCTGATCATTCAGAGGGTCGATCCTGATTGCGTCGTGGTGATCGACACTTTGGAGGCTCTCACCGGGAGCGCGGAGATAAGCTGGTAAGCGTCGCCTGAACGAGGCGGCGAGGACCAACAACAATAACGCACACATTATTTTCGCCATGCTGAATTAAGGTGATACTATGACGAAAAAAAGGATCTCGCCGAAACAACTTGTGTCGATGATCTTGACGGCATCCATTATCTTCACGTGCGCCGGAGCATTGATCCCGGTGAACGCATACCACTCCGATTACGGCGAAAACGTTGCCCGCGCGATCATGGACGAAGGTATCGTGCTTATGAAGAACGAGGAAAACGCTCTTCCGCTTCAGAAAGGCGAGCGCATCGCGCTGTTCGGAGAAGCACAGATACTCAGGCTGTACAACTCGTCGGAATTTAATTCGAGCGAGAGCATGACGATCGACACGCTGTCGGTACAGCACGGATATATTCCTTACGGCGCCGGGTCATCCCAGGCGCTTGGAGACGGGGGCGTGAAAGCGGCAATAGATCCTCTCGGCGCTTTGCAGGAGGCTGAGAAAGAAGGACGCGTTTCCATTTATGCGAAAATGAGCGACGCGTATGCCGAGCCTCTGAAGAAAAGCCGCAGCGACAAAGAGTATAAAGCCTATGAACCGACTGACGAAGAAGTCAGCGAGGCTGCTTCGAACGCGGATACCGCGATCGTTTTCATACGCCGCTGGGACGGTGAATGCGTTGACCTTTCCAAAAAAGACTGGAACCTGACGAAATCGGAGGAGAAGCTTCTCAAGCAGGTCAGCGCTTCGTTCAAGAAAGTCGTCGTGGTTCTGAACACGCCTGCGCCGATCGCTACCGGCTGGTCGAAAGACGAGATCGACGGCATACACGTTGACGCGGTCCTGTTTGCGGGATACGGCGGAATGCAGGGCGGCCTTGTAATTGCCGACGTGCTTCTGGGAGACGTTAACCCTTCCGGGAAACTGGTGGATACCTACGCTAAAGAGTTGACGGATTATCCTACGACCGCCGCATTCTCCGCAGTCAACCAGAAGTATACGGAAGATATCTTTCTGGGATACCGCTATTTCGAAACATTCGATAAAGAATATGAAAAGGTCAATTACGAATTCGGCTTCGGATTGTCGTATACGACTTTTGAGATCAAAAACGAAGCCTTCTCGTTCGAAAACGGTACCGTGACCGTTGCGGTCAGCGTCAAAAATACCGGCTCGGTGGCGGGCAAAGAAACGGTACAGCTATACGTTTCCGCGCCTCAGGGCGTGCTGGGCAAGGCGGCTAAATCCCTTTGCGCGTTCCAGAAAACAGGCCTGCTGGAACCCGGCGCTTCCGAGAAGATCACGCTGACCGTTCCGATCGCCGAACTGGCATCCTTCGACGACCTGGGCAAGACAGGGAACAAGTCGGCATACGTGCTGGAGTCAGGGGATTACGTCTTCCTGGTCGGAAATTCAGTCAGAAACGTCACTGAAGCAGGGCGCGCGACCGTGGAGAAAACAACAGTCACCCGTCAGCTTACGGCGCTTTGCCAGACGAACCTCGACAAACGCCTGCTTGCCGACGGCAGTATGGAAGAACTGCCCGCACCTACTGTTGTTGAAACGGGTGAAGATGCTCATTTGCTGATCAACTATCCGGCGATCGTGGAATGTGAAGATTTCTATTCTTCCGGTGGACCGAAGACGGATACTTTTACCGGCTATCTGTATATAGACGATTCCTGGGAAGGCGGTTATGAACAGAGCTGTCTTGCGCACACTTATCTGGGTACCAGGAGCGCCTGCTACAAACTGGAAGTCGGAGAGAGCGGCGAGTATCTCGTTTCCGTACGCATGGCAAACCACGTGCAGTACGACAACGAAGCGACTTGCTATTTGTATATTTCGCAAACAGAGGACGTTTTCCCGGACAACCCGGACGCCACCATGACCGTGGAGCATACTTCCAGCGAAAGCGGAAGCGATTATTACGGTTTCATGGATGCTCCGGCGGACAAGACGGTGCATCTGGAAAAAGGTGTCAACTACCTGAAGATCACGCTGGACGGCGCGCCTAACGTCGACTTCCTGGCATTTGCGCCGGAGTCCTTCGGAGAAGCTGCGCTCCTGGAAGCGCTGATCGATCTGGACGAAGATCCGGATTCCGGGGTCAAGGAGCCTGCGCCCAAAGACACGTATTATCAGCTCTCGGACGTTGTGACCGGAAAAGTCACGATGCAGGAATTCCTTGCTCAGATGACAACGTCGGAGCTGGCCGCCTTCTTCGTTTCGTACACGGGCAACAAGGCCGGCGCCGATAACAACGTATGCAATAAATACGGGATCAGACGTTATTCGATGGCCGACGGCCCTCACGGATTTAACAGCAACGGCACGTCATTCCCGTGCGAAAACGTACTTGCCTGCACCTGGAACCCGGACCTTGCGACTGCGCTGGGCCTGATCGTCGGAGCAGAGGGGTATGAGATAGGGATCGGCATGTGGCTCGCGCCTGCGATGAACCTTCACAGGAATCCGATCGCCGGACGCAACAGCGAATATTATTCAGAAGATCCGCTGATCAGCGGCACGTTCGCCGTGGCGGAGATCCAGGCTGCCCAGAGCATGGGCCTTTCCGCCTGCGCCAAGCATTTCGTGTGCAACGAAAAAGAAGACGGCAAGCTGTCGAGCGATTCACGAGTTTCAGAACGGGCGCTGCGCGAACTGTACCTCAAACCCTTCGAGATGGCGGTAACGGTCGGCCACGTAACGGGCGTTATGAGCTCCTATAACCTTGTCAACGGCGTCGCGGCTTCCGAAAACGCCGAGCTCCTGCGCGGGATACTGCGGGACGAATGGGGCTTCGAAGGCGTAGTTACCGGCGACTGGAACAACAACAAAGACGCCGTGAAAGAGCTTAACGCGGGCAACAACATCCGCGAGCCGTATACGTACTGCGACATCAGTGTGCTTAAAAAGGCGATAGCGGATGAACAGATCACACGCGAGACCCTTGAAGAGGGCGCTTCGCGCGTGCTGTACGCCATTATGCGCGCCAAGAGCTATTATCAGGAACACCCGTGCGAAGGCGAACATCGCTACGAAAACGGAGTCTGCGCCGTTTGCCACAATCCGGATCCCTATAATCTGGCAACGCTCAGAATTCGCTTGATCGATCTGCTCGATCTATCTGAAGAAGGCCTTCCCGCGCCTGAGCCGACGGCTGCCCCCGCAACGGACGAGCCTGCCGTCAATACCCCCGAACCCGAGACGGAAGTCGTGAAACCGAAGAGCCCCGTGATCCCGTTTGTCATAGCCGGCGCGGTGCTTGTTGCCGCAGGCGCTGCGGCGGGAATAGCCATTGCCGTGAAAAAGAAGAAAAAACAGTGAGCCCTCTGCTTTAGGGAAGTGCGGTCACCAGGTCTCGCCGGCTCCGTAATAGTTTGGATTTTCCGGCAGCTGGCCGCCTTCCCGGTAGTAAGTAATGCCGTACTGTTTCATTTTATTGCAGAATTCTTCGGCCTTGAGCGGCGATTCGAAATAATCCCAGTTCAGTATGAGCGCCGCCGACCGGATCTGCAGCGAGGACTTTTCTACGTTGGCGAAATGCTCTTCATCAGCCGCTTCCAGCGCCTTGTCCCACAGTTTACTTAAGGCGTCGATCACTTTTTCCGCTTCGCAGGAACCTTTCTTTACGCCGAAGATCGTGTCGATGCCATAGTAGATGCCCATGTCGCCCTGTGCCGCCAGCTTCGAACTGAGGTCGATGTATTTGCGGATGTATTTCCAGCCGGCGCCGTAGTAGCCCTCCAGAAAATCGTCCATGTACGCGTAATATTCCTTTCGGGTCATATCCGGATCCCACAAAAGTTTTGCCAGCAGGTACGCCCGGAGCTCGCCGAATTCGCCGGAATAAGACTGGTAGGCGCCCTGTTCGAACAGCCCGATGGCGTTATGTTCTACGAAAAAACGCACGTCGTCGTACAGCACGTGCAGGTTGGGGAAGGGATTGACATAGAACGAGAAGTCGGTGGTATAGTCCCATATGAAAAGGTTGTTGCAGATCTTCGACCATGCCTCGATGTCTGCGGCAAATTCTTTGTTGCGTTCGCAGTTGCTGTCCAGCGGGTGAGAGAAGCAGCATTCGATGGAGCAGAGGCGGATGATCACGTTGTCCGCAGGCTTCAGATTTTTAGGCGCTTTGCGGGTGTAGCGGTAGGCGAGGGTGTCTACCATAACGTCCGGAAATTCGTCTTTAATGTCCGCTGCGATCCGGTTCACGAAGGTCAGCAGCGACCCCATCGGCGTGCCTTCCTGCTCGTCCAGCCTGCGGCAGTTCTCGCACTGGCATCCGAGCCCGTCCGCAAATGAATCGTTCTGGGAGACCGATATGATCTTCGCGTCCGGAGTGTTCCTGAGATACGTGAGGACGTTTTCCAGCACCCGTTCGTACACTTCCGGGTCCGTGAGGCAGGGCTGCACGTTTGGTTCGTGGCCGGTGCCTGCAAGGGAGGGAAGAGAGTGCACGAAAGGCCCGGCGTAACGTATCGCTTCTCCGTATCCGGCCATGCTGCGGCTCACACCGCCGTTGAGTTTGAGCTTGGCCGCGAAATGGTTGTCAAAAGTATCGTACCAGTACGTGTCGCGGTTCAGCAGCTTCGGCGAAAAGGATACGTTCAGGTTTGCGGGGACGTCGATGCGCGCGGCCGGCTTTACGGTCTCATATTTCGATGAGTAGAAACGCCAGCCTATATAGTCTTCGAGGAATGAATAAACGCCGTACATGGCGCCGGTCACCGTGTCTCCGGTCAGAAACAGATCGCCGCAGTCAAACAGGAGCGCGTAGCCGTTGTTCGTAAGTTTGGATTGCGCCGATCTTACTTTATCGGTGTCAAAGCGGGTCTTGCCGACGACAATGCGGTGATTTGCGGCCTCCGCCTCGGGGCTGCCGTCAGGCAGGGCGGAAAGCTTTATGCCCGTGGCATCCTCGATATACTTTACCAGATCCGCCACGATATTTGCGGTGGTGTCGTTGACCCCGCTGTCCTCGCTGTATACGACGGTATATTCGCTCGCGTCGACGCCGCCCAGCGTCAGTTTTTTGACCTTATAGCCCGAATCTGTATCGTCCTCCGGCACCTTCCTGCAACAGCCCGGCATGGCCGTCAACGCGCAAAGCACGATCACGAGCGCCGCGGCCAACAACCTGATCGACCTCTTTTTGCCTTTCATATCCCGCACAGGCCCCCTTTTTCTTTCACGGTCAATTATTGCGGATATAAGAGCGGTTGTCAAGATTCCGCCTGCACAAAAAAAACAGGATCCGGAGATCCTGCTCTTTTTTAATCAATCGATCTTGCATATACGGCCTCTTTCCTGTATTATTATCGTACTTTAAACCTATGATCATCTGCCGGCAGCCGACGGCCTGTCGGTATTGCGGCGGAAGGGGAGCGCATTATATGAGCACGAGAGTAAAAGTGGTCGTCCAGCGTATGCCGGACAACGTTGCGGGCTGGCCCTGCATCAATTACGATTACGAAAAAGAGACGAACCGCATCATGGACGTTGTAACGGCCTGGAATCCGGAGACCGAATTCGACGTGGTCTATTATACGTCGATGCAGCAGGCGCAGGATGATTACGAGACCGACCTGAACATATACGACGGCGTGCTGGTGATCGTAATGGCCAACGCGATCGGTCCCGAACTGTTCTACACCCGGCAGTCGAAAAACGGGCTGCCCACGGTCATTGCTGACGTTCCGCTTTGCGGGACAGGATCCGTATTGACCTGGCTCGTGGATATGCGGAGGAAGGAAAAATACCCGGTACCGATCGTTTCGTCAAGGGATTACAGGGATATTGCCCGGGCAGCGCGATCGTTTTACGTGTTGAAGCGCATTAAAGAATCTAAGATACTGGTGGTCAGAAACAGCGCCCTGGGCGCCGGCGAAAAGCAGGCTCGAAAAGTCTGGGGCTGCGATTTCGAGTTCAGAACGTCCGAAGATCTGATGCGTTATTTTAACGCCGTGCCCCGGTCAGACGCGGAAGCGCAGGCCGACAGGTGGATCGGGAGCGCTCTGGGTGTGATCGAACCTTCCCGCGAAGACGTGATCGACGGCGCATCGGTATATCTGGCTCTGGAGCAGATGAAGAAAGATTGCGGCGCGGACGCCGTTACGGTGGACTGCCTCGGGCTGTCCTACAGCGATATGTACGGCAAGGGCAGGAGGCTCTATCCCTGCCTTGCGTTCCACCAGATGAACAACGACGGTGAACTTGGCGTTTGCGAAGCGGATATATTCTCCACGATCACTTCTTTGGTGACGCTTTATATGACAGGGCGCCCCGGCTTCGTATCCGACCCCGCGGTCGATACCTCGTCCGATCAGATCATATACGCCCATTGCGTGGCATCCAGCAAGGTCTTCGGACCCTCCGACGTGCGCACCTGCCCGTTATACATACGTTCCCACGCCGAGGATCAGAAAGGCGCGTCCGTACAGGTGATCTTCCCCGAAGGCGAGCAGCTTACGACCGTGCAGCATAACTTCGTTGACGGATGGGCGTCGATCCACTCTTCGACCTCCTGCGGAAACGTTGGAGGGGACAACGGCTGCCGTTCCAAACTGGCCGCAGCTTGCCGCGCGGACAATATCCTTGAGAACTGGATGCCCATGTGGCACCGGGTCACGCTCTTCGGCAATTACCGCAGGGAGCTCAAGGATCTGTTTATTATGAAGGGCTTCCGCATCGTGGAAGAGGATAAAGACGGCGCGGCGCCGTAAGCACGGCTGCCGGACCGCTTATTCCCGGGCCAGCTTGTATATCAGATCGTATGCGAAGGCCAGGTCTTCGATTGAGCAGTGGTTCTGAACGAAATGTGTGGTACAGCAGATCCAGCGCTTGCCCCGGAGCAGCCCGAACACGCGGCGGATCTCTTTTTCCAGCTCATCCTGTCCCAGGAGCCCCAGCACGGTCTGGATGCAGATGCCGCCCAGGATAGCGAATTTGTCCTGATATTTGTCCAGGTAAAGGTCGTAGGACATGCCGGCGCTCTCCTGCCAGGGATGCACCACGTCGAGCCCCAGCTTTTCGATGCCGTCAGTCACTTTCACGATGCATCCGTCGGAATGCAGGGAACAGAAGGCGCCCCTGGAATGCACGTAGTCGACGACGCGTTTCATATGCGGATAAATGATCTCCCACCAGAGCCGGGGGTTGAACATCAGGTCCTTCTGGGCGCCCCAGTCGTCTGAAATATGCACCATATCGATGCCCATATCGATGCAGTGGCCCGCGAATTTCACCGTCCACTCAGCCTGCCGCCGGTACAGCTCGTCAAGTTCGTCAGGGTACATTGCCAGGTACAAAAGTTGGTTTTCGATGCCGAACACGCCGTTGAACTGCTCGAAGAAGCCGGGCGTCTGCACGTAGCAGAAACGGCCCCGCGCCTTATGGAAATCCAGCGCGTCTTTCAGGTTCTGATACTGGCTGATGACGTCGGGGTCCGAAAAGAAATCTTCGTCGACCAGCAGGTCCGGCGTCATTTCCTCGTTCTCGGCGCGCAGCCTGTTGAACACTTCATCTTTGAAACTTCCGGGACCGCCGAACAGGTGCGCCGCGTCGAACTCGTATTTGTCCTCGAATGCGGCAACGGAACCGTACGCCTGCGTCAATTCGTTCGACAGATTGGCGGCGACCCAGCCGTAGATCGGTTGACGGTCGGCGGGTTTGCCCAGTATGGTATTGCGTACTCTTTCGGTGCTGTCCATATTATTAGCTCCTTTCGGGAAAAGCGTGCCGGCGCAGGAATAGATCTGAAATAAGTACTACCCGATCAGTTTTTTGGCGTCTTCTTCACTTCCGTAAACGAGGACGATATACTGATCGTATTCGAAATACAGGACCCACAGCTGCTTCTCACAGTTTTCTTTATTGAGAACAGCATCCATCCGATCCAGCATTTCGGTGTTGAACCAGTCTCCGAAACTGTCGAGCGTAACGGAATAATCGTGTCCGTTGCATTTGAAAGAAACGGTACGCGTTCCGTCGTAAGGCGGGGTTCTATGCGTTGCCTCTTCTGTTATCCCGGAAAGATCTTCTTTTATGTCAGTGATCGTTATATCAGGTACTATCGACTGAATGCCTTTGAGAAACAGTTCATACATATGTTCGATGTCGAACACTTCTACGTCGAAAGCGTACGCTCTGTCAGTCAGCGGACGCCACTCCTTTTTATCGTAATCGTAGTCTCCCAGAGCCTGATCGAACAGTTCTGTGGAGAGAAAAGCCTTCCATTTTGAATAAGTTATATTAAGCGAATGGACCTCGTTCATTGCCTCGTTGTATGTGTCCCCGGGCGTTCCGCTTGTTGTTTTACTGCATGCCGTGCCTGAAACTATCAGCGCGGCAAATATCAGTATCGCGATAACTTTTTTCACGGCAGCATTCCTCCTTCCGGTATTATACGCGTTTGCATTTGTTTTGGTCAACTCGTTTTGGAGATTTACCTTTACCGTTTGATGTCATCTAAACTTTCTCACTTGTTAATTGGCCCGTTTGCTGGTAAAATGGCACTCAAACGAACCTGCATGACGCCTGACTCGTTTATTGCGCCGGCAACGGTTTTTCGGGGGAACGTAAATGACGTATCGAAGTGACGATAAAAGGGGAGACCCCGCAGCTGCGAGGCTCCCGTTGACTGTAAAGACGGCATTGAAAGCGGCGGCAGCGGCAGCTGTACTGGCCGCGGTGCTGTTGCTGGCCTTGTTGCCCGGCTGCGGCAGAAAAGCCCCGGCGCTTTTCAAAGACACGCTTCCGGATATTGACCCGGACCCGTATACCCACGTGAGCGTCAGCGCGGCCTCAGAGCCCGTAACGATATACAAGCCGCCCGTTGACGGTTCCGGATACCGCTACGGCCCTTCGATCATGTACTATGCCGACGGCTCCTGCGACGCCTGGTTTTCCACGCCCGGCTGGAACGGGGAATGGGACTGGATCACCTACAAGCACTCGGATGACGGTATTAATTTCACCGGTGAGAAAGTGGTGCTGATGCCTACGCCCGATTCCATGGACAAATATTCCTGCTGCGATCCAGGCGTGATATATTTCGGCGGATATTACTATCTTGGCTACACTTCTACCATCGTGGAGGGCGGCGTCAACAACAACGTGTTCGTTGCCCGCTCCAAAAACCCGGACGGTCCGTATGAAAAATGGAACGGCAGCGGCTGGGGCGGCGATCCCGCGCCGATCATCTATTATGACGAAGAAGCTTCCGTTTACGGCGCCGGAGAACCCAGTATGGTCATCCACGACGGAGTGCTGTATATGTACTATTCCTGGGCATGTCCCACCGGGGATCACATAAGGGTCGCTACCTCCGACACCGAGGAAGACTGGCCTGCGCGGCTCACGTACCGGGGCGAAGCGTACGAGAAGGTCAACAGCCGCCATTCCGCGGACATAGCGTATATCGAGGACGCGGGCAAGTTCGTCGCCTTTACCACCCAGTACGGCCACGACGAGAAAAGCGGCCTGTTCACTTTAGAATCCGACGACGGCATCACCTTCGTGGAGTCCCAATACGTGTCCGAGAGCATGTACAAGCATCTCCACAGTTTAGGCGTCAGCAGGCGGCCTGACGGGCATATACAGCTGAAGGACGAGCTGTTCGTAGGCTACGCTTTCAGCGACGGAGGCAGCGGAAACTGGGGCAAGTGGGCGACGGCGTTCCAGCCGATCAAGTTGGAACTGTATCAGGGCGACACTCATCCGGAGGGCAACGGCGTTTTGGGCGTTCAGTGCGGAGAGTGGCTTACCGAGCGGCCCGAGGATCCTCCGATGATCGGTATTGGAGCCTACGCGCACGTGGTGGAAATGTACCCGGACGATAAAAATGTGGCGGTTTATTTCGTGTGGCTAGATCCGATGTTGTCCGCGTACCCGCTTGAAGACACAGGAAAGCTTAAATTCTCCGGCTACGACAGTTCGCTGATCGATATCAAGAATTTCCGCATATCCGCCAAGGGCAAGACCGGGGAGACCACGGTAAAAGTTAAATACAAACAGTTCGAGGCCGAATTCAAGGTGTACGTGCGTGATTCGTACAGCCAGTTCCAGGGCAACAGCGGCAGGACCGTGACGGAATTCACGCCTGTGATCGACAGGTACGAACTGAAGGTGGGAGAGGTCCATCTGCCTCAGATCCGTGGGCTGGTGCGGTTTTCGGACAATACCTGGGCCGAGGCGTACAACAGCGGCAAGATGTCCGTCTCCGTCAAGCGTTTCCCCGTGACTTACGAAGTGTCCGATCCGGCAGTAATATCAGTGAGCGACCAGGGCATCATTACGCCTCTGGCCCCGGGAAACGCGGAGGTCAAGGTCACCATCGCCGGCGAAAAGAGTTTTGTTGTAACAGTTATTGTTAGCTGATTTGTTCGATAGAATTATGATTGATTGAGGGGATATCGTTATGGATCGAAAAGTAAAAATCGCATTGACGCTGTTGACCGTATTGACGCTGCTTTGCGGAACGCTGACCGCGTTTGCGGGCCGGGACGACGAGGCCGTAGGGACGGCAGAACTTGGCTCGCTGATATTGCCCGATACCTTCGAAGAAGACGCGTACGGTCTGCGCGGGTTCACCGTTTCTCCCGACGGCAAAAATATGTATCTCGGCTACCTGCACAGCATGAGCCCCGATCCGGGCCACGTTTCCCGCTACGATACGGCTACGCTGGAGAAGACGGGCGAGTTCATACCGCGGGTAGACGACGAAACGCCCGTGGACAATTCCAACTGCTATCCGAAGGGGCTTGCGGTGGACAACCGCGGCTTTTTGTACGTGGGCGTCACTCACGCCGATACGGAATATTGCAGCATCTATTGCCTGGGCAACAATTTCGTGGAGATCTCCCATATCGTGGAAGTTCTTGGCGACGTGACAGGCATCAACGGTATGGCCGCGCAGAAGATAGGCGACCGCATCCTGCTGTACGTGCTCACTTGCTACCGCGTGGACACCATACGCTGCTACGACGTGACAGACCCGCGCAATATGAAGCTGTACGACGGATTCGGCGACGGCGGCGTCGTTGACTACTACGAACTCACCGATTCCGAGAAAGACCCGGGATATATCGCGGTGGACCTGGAAGGAAACGTATATATAACGTGCCTTATGGAAGATTCCGGCCTGCGAAAGGGGAGCCACGTGCTGAAGCTCAGCCCCGACGGCAAGACCGTCGCTGCCAGCGTGAAGCTCAAGGAAGCCTACGGTATTTCCTTCGCCGGTGATTACCTGTTCGTGTCGACGTACAACGAAGACAAGTCCAACGTTCACGTTCTGAACAAGGACGATCTTTCCGAGGTCAAAACACTCAAATTGAGCGGCAACGACTACCCGCTCACCGGCACCGGATACGGCGGCAATTACCTCTACGTCGCTTCCCAGGGCAGCGAGTCTCCCATGGACAGCGGCGAGGTGTTCCGGACAACCGCAGAACTCCTCATCACCCGCGATCAGCGCGAGACTGAAAAGATGGACCCCGGCGATTACGAAGTGGATCCTCCCACAGAGGCACCCTCCGAGCTGCCGGACGACGTTACCGACGTTCCGGAAAACAATGGCTCGGGCAGCGACGGCAAGGCGTTTCCTGTCCTTCCGGTGATCCTCGGCGTCTGCGGCGCGGTCATCGTCGCCTCTGTCATCGTGACCATCGTGAGCGGCAAAAAGAAGAAAAAATAACAGAAGAAGCCTTTAGAAACAAGAAACGGGGAGTGGCGTTCGCTCCCCGTTTTGTTTTAATGATGCTTATTTCGAACTTATAAGATCTACACTGTCCTGCCGGCAACTTGCGTGCGCTCAGTCATACGTCCTCAGCTCAATAAACCTCGCGTCGCCCATTTCGATGAACAGTTCGATGCTTTTAGCGACGCCCATGGCTTCGATGCCGTCCGGTCCCCAGACGGTATAAGGCGTATTGCGGCGGAAATCGATCGTAACGGTATTGTCGTTGAACAGGTTGTAGTTGAGCACGTAATAGCCTGTATCAGCAGGATCCTGCGCATAGCCCCGGGCGGCATTGTCCGCGGCAGAGCGGCCTTTAAACACCCCAACCAGCACGTCGCAGTCCGAAGAGATGCTCTTGATATTGTCGTCCCTTTTGATCCGGAGCGTTTTGTCGATGGCCTCCGCGTCTTCCTTGTGGCTGAGGCCGCTGGTTATGAAACCTTTGAGAGAGTAGGAGAGGAACCGGTAGCCCATGCCCGCGATGCGCTCGTTGTTGGCCTTGACCCGGTCGTATATCTTCGTGGTATTGCCTTCCCAGTTGAGCATGCCCTGCATGCTGCCGGCTTCGTCTATTTCGGCATAGAGGAAATACGAGTAGCTCTCCAGTCCGAATATAAGGTGCAGGTGTGAGAGGAACAGCAATTCGTCCTTTGCCGGGATGCGCATGCCGGCCCAGCCGGAATCCTGTACGAAGCCCCAGGTGGGTATGTTGCCGTACTTTTTAGACATCACGGCCATATCGGACAAGTTCACCATCATGCCGCGCAATGCCCCGGCATCGCCGGCGGGATTGCCGCTGTAGGGGTAGAAGTCGAAGGACAATGCGTCCGTGCCTGTCTCGATGAAGTTTGCCAGATAAGTGCGGTACCAGCTGAGCCCGGAGCGGATCTCCGGCGCCATCAGTTCCTGGGGCCCGTACGTTGGCAGCATATTTATCATCAGCAGTTTCTTTCCGCCGGTAAGTTCGTGGATCTGTTTAAATTCTTCTTTAAGTCCCGCGGCGTACCCGGCGGTGGGTTCGTCGAACAGGTTGTAGCCTAAGATCGCCGGCAGGTCCATTGTCCGGCGCACCACGTCAAGGTTGTGAGCCATGCCTCCATTGTCGCTGAGGTCCGTGCCCAGCTCGATCATCATTTTTATGCCGCATTTTTCCGCGGCGTTGGCCAGGCGGGTGAGGTACCCGATGTCGTCCTGTTCGCCGTGGTGGGTGGTGAAGCAGTTGATCCCGGACGCGGCGAGAGTCGCTATCTGCGCGTCTGCTTCTTCCTGTGTGAGTACCTGGTGAGGCCTGGGCGGGATCCAGCACCCGATAAGCATATCGTTCCTTGCCGCCTTCTGATTCGCGGCGGCGAGCTCTTCCTGTGTGGCGGTCCGGGGCGCGAGCGTATCGCAGCCTGCGGCGGTCAATAACATCACTGCTGTCATCATAATCAATACGATCCTTCTCGACATTTTATTCTGCGGTTCCTCCAAATGATAACACAATTATTGCGTCAAAACGTTTTCAGTTCGATAAATCTGGCGTCGTAGGCCGGGATAGTCAGCGTCAATTCATTGCCCGCGCCCATGGCTTCGATGCCTTCAGGACCCCATACGGTATATTCCGTGATCCCGTCGAACCGAAGCGTGACCGTATCGGTCTCGGCGGCCTCGAAATTCAATACGTAAAAGGCGGCGGAGGCGTTGTCCGTAGCGTAGCCTTTCGCTTCGTTGATCTCTTTGGCGCGGCCCTCGAATACGCCGATCAGCGTGTTGTGATCGGCTTCGACGCTTTTGAGCATCGAAGCGTCGGGATCGCCCACGTTCAAGCGAAGTGACGCGTCGATGGCATCGGCGCAGCCCGCAACTTTCAGGTCATCCGTCAGGAAACCTTTCAGCGAATAGGAGAGGCAGCGGTAGCCCATGGCCTTCATACGTTCGTTGTTGTCCCTGACACGGTAGTACACGTCGGTCAGCTGGTTGTCCCAGGTCAGCATGCCTATAAAGCTGCCCTCGCGGTCGTTGGACGTCTCAGCGTACAGGAAATACGAATAGCTTTCGAGCCCGAAGATCAGGTGAAGGTGAGACAGCAACGCCAGCTCCTCCGCGTTGGGCGCGCGCATGCCGCCCCAGGAAGAATCCTGCATGAATCCCCATGCCGGAATGTTATATTTCTGGGTGGTCAACGCTATGTCCGACAGGTTTTCGATCATGCTGCGGAGCCGCTTCGTGTCGCTGCTCTGCTTTGCGGAGAAGGGGTAGAAGTCGAAGGACAACACGTCGGTCCCGGTATCCATAAACGATTCCAGGTACGTCTGGTACCAGGTGAGACCCTCTTTGACCTCCGGAGCCATGTCGCTTTTATTGCCGTAGTTGGGCAGCATATTCAGGAACAGCAGCTTGCTGTCGCCGGTGATCTCGCGTATCTGGCTGAGTTCGTCCGCCAGCGCAGGCGCCAGCCCCGGGAGAGGTTCGTCGTACAGGTCGTAACCGATCACTGCTTCCAGGTCTTTCGTCTTTTTAACGATATTCACGTTCGACTTTATGCCGCTCTTGCTGAGGTCAGTGCCCAGTTCCATTATGATCTTCACGCCGTATTTGAGCGCGGCCTCGTTCAGGCGCTGGATATATTTCAGGTTGGAGGCGTTGCTGCAATGGGTGCTGATGCAGTTGATGCCTGAGGCAGCAAGCTCCGCGATCCTTGCGTCCGCGTCTTCCTGTGTCTTGGTCTGATGGGGGTGGGGAGGGATCCAGCAGCCTATCAGCAGCGAGTTTTTATTGGCTTTTTTATTAGCTTCTTCCAGCGCCGCCGCGTCCGCCTGCCAGCTTTCGGGAGTGCTGCCGCCTTCGTTGCCGCCTTCGTTGCCTTCGCCGGAGCCGGTGGGCCTGACGCCGCTCTGTCCTCCGGTGCCGCAGCCTGCAGCGGTCAATAACATTGCCGCCGCCACAGCGGTAACGATCAATTTTCGCGCCATATGGATATATCCTCGTTTCACTTTTATTACCTCCGACGGTCCGGATATTCGAACGTATATGCTGTGCCGGTATTATATATCTTACGCCTCCGATTTACAAGGAGCGGACGATGCGCGTCCGGATTGTCATAACGTCCGCCATGTTGTATAATACGTGCGGCAAACCGGATCTGCAAAGGGGATATGGTCAAATGAAGTTATGGATAAAATTATTTGCATCAGCGTTATTGTTGGCATTGGCCGCGTCGCTTTCGGGCTGCGGCAGCGTTGAAAGCGGGCAGGTGGATCCCGGCGGACAAGGGAAAGTCCAGGATGACGATCCCGCTCTCAACGTGTTTCCCACCGAGGGCAATATCGAGATAGGCATCTTCTGGGAGCCTCCCCACGATTATACCACGCCGGAACAGTACGACTGGATCCGGGACGCGAATATTACGTTTATCGAGATCACAAACCGCGACGGGGCGGTCAATAAAGAAGTGGCTCAGCTCCAGCTCGATCTGGCGAGAGAGCGGGGGATCAGGCTGGCATATTCTTCCACCGTTGACGGCAAAAACCTTATGAGCATGAGCGAGGCCAAACTGGCGGAATATTTCGAAGAACTGGCCAAAGATCCCGGGATATACGGGGTACACGTTGCCGACGAACCGGCGCAGCCTTGGAATTACGCTAAAATAATAGCCGCAATATCGAAAGCCGGGCTGGTGCCGAGGCTCAACCAGCTGCCCTATTTTGCCACCTGGTTGTTCGACAACTACCGCGGGTTCATAGAGGACACCATCATTGCCACGGGAAAAGAATATTACGGCGTGCTCAGCTACGACCAGTATCCGTTCCCGTACAACGGCGGCGACCCGGATATGTTCTACAACCTCGACCTGTTCCGGCAGATCGGATTGAAATACGGCGTACCCACTTCGTTCTATGTCCAGTCCATCGGAGAAGGCGGCAATTTCCGCCGCACCAACGGGGGAGAGATCCGCTACCACACTTCTGCGGGACTGGCGTACGGCCTCAAATCGATGTCATATTTTACCTGGTGGACGACCGGTTTCTGCGACCCCAAAGATTACGCGATCATCTCGCCCTACGGCGAAAAAACTTCCATTTACGATGACGTGGCGGAGATCAACGGCAATATCCTTAAAGTGGGACCCTTGCTGGTGCGGCTCGACGCGCTGGAAGTCTACCACACCGGCGGCTATGAATCCGCCATCACGGTCTGCAAGGAAAAAGACGTGCCCCTCTACGCCGAGCCGAAGGGGGACTACGGACTCATCATTTCTCTGATGGAAGACAGGGAGACCGGCCGCGATTATATAATGCTGGTCAACAAAAATTATAAAGATAACGTGACTTACGAGCTGTCCGTGTCTAAAGATCTGACCTATCTGTACGACTGCTCCAACGGTTCCTACGAGCCTCTGGATATCAGCAGTGGCAAGGTCAGTTTCGATTTCAAGCCAGGCGGTTTCGTGCTTCTGGCTGCCGGCCAGCATGACGAGATAGTAAGCCGCGTTCTGGACGCTGGGGACAATCTGGCAGAGAACAAGCCGGTTGCCGCGGACCACGTGGAGCCCGGTGGAGGTTATTACGCATATTGCGTCACCGACGGCATAAGGGACTCCGAAACGACCACGGCGAGGGGATACCATTTGGAAAAGAAGACCGGGTATCTGGAAGTTGACCTGGGCCGCGTCACCGCCGTAAACCGCGTCGATCTGTATCCCACCGGTTCGAATTACACGCGCGGAAATCTGTTCCCGAGGGGATTTCGCATCGAACTTTCCACCGACGGAGAAAACTGGACGGAAGTGGTGTCCAGAACGGATTATACCGACGCGCAAAAGTCCATACCCAGCTTCAGTTTTGCAAGGATGGACGCCCGGTACGTGCGCTTTACGGTGACACAGCCCTCCGACGACGGCAGCTATGAACTGGGAGAGATCGAGATATACAACGACGACGGCAGTATCCCTGCGCCTGACGATAGCGCCTTTTATGCAGACGCTTCCGTTGCGGAAAAAGGGCAGAACATCGCTATGGGCAAGAGCGTCAAGGCGTCTTCTAACCTGGGCGGCGAATGGGACAAGGACCACGTGACGGACGGCGATCTGACCACGAATTTCAGTTCCGCACTGAACCGCCATCCCACCGAAGACGGCGTGGAATGGGTGCGCATCGACCTGGGCGCCGAGCTGGAATTCAACGAGGTCAGGGTTTATCCCAGAGGCGACGGACAGCATTTCCCGTACAATTTCCGCATAGAGATCTCCGACGACGGCAAAGAATTCACTTCGATCTACGAGTGCGACGTGCCCGAACTGCCTTCGAAGGGGCAGGCGTCGATCTGTAAACTGGACAAGGTTTACACCGCCCGGTACGTGCGCATATACGCGTACAAACTCCGGGACCAGAAAGGCTTCAACGACGGCCATCTGATGCAGTTGAGAGAAGTGGAAATATATTATAACTGACTCGGATAACTGACTCGGGCTCAGGTCCTTCCGCGGCCGTCACGCCTTTTTATCAATGAACTGATCCACGGGACAAAGCGCCGCCGTCAACTTTCTTGTGCCCGATGCGTTTTTTACCGTTAACAGCAAAACGGTTTGCTTCGGCATAAGCAGAGGTGGTATAATGGCGCCGGACGTCGATCGACAGGTTTGAGGTATATTGAGCAATGAAGAGCTATTTTGAACAGGAAGAATGGTACCGGGAATTTCTGGCTGCCGAAGAACACGTTTTGTGGACCGGAAAGACGGAAAGAGCGTTCGCCTTTTATCCGATATATCTGTTCGTCATCCCTTTTATGTGCGTCTGGTGCGGCGGCGTAATTACCGCCACCGTGTCCATCCTCAAGGAAGTCATAAGCGGCGGAGAGAATCCGCTGAGTCTGCTTTTTATGTTGCCGTTCTGGGCGGGAGGCGGCTTTTTCGTGTATATGCTTTTCATCCGGCCGGTACTGCGCCGTAAAAATACCAGATACGCCGTGACAAATAAGCGTGTGATGGAATATTACAAAGGCAGTTTCAACGCGCTCTTTACCGGTACGCATACGCCTGTCAGCATATCAAAGATCAGCAAACGGGGGACCGGAACGGTAACGGTGGGATACCAGAACGGCCCATATAACTCGAACCTGTCGCTGAAACTCCCGGTGCTGAACAACGGAATAATAGAAATAACCGACATAGCGGAGCCGCGCAAGGTATACGACCTGATCGTAAATCAGGGCGAAACGTGAAGGAACGGGGCCAAAGAAACGTGAAGGGACGGGGCCAAAAGAGAAGGACAACGTTGAAAAAAACGCAAAAATATAATATAATCGTTGACGAAATATAACGTTGACCGTGTTTTAGAAGAGAAACAACAACTTTTCAGGAAAGGATAACGACAATGAAAAAGTTCGTAAAAGTATTGCTGGCATTGACGCTGGCGGTCATGATGGCATTGCCGTCTGTAACGTTCGCCGAAGAAGCCGAAACAGAAGTCACTAATAAAACCGAATGGCTGGGCGGCGAAAATCTGGGAATGGCCATAGATATTTCCGGAAACACGAACAGTTCGCTGGCTTGCCAGTTCGTCATCAAATCGCCCGCTCTCCGCATCGAGACCTGCTGCCCCACCTGGTCCAGGCCTAACGGAGGATTCCTCACCGTATCTCTGTACGCTTTCGACACGAACTATGAGAAGTCTATTGCCGGAAAGCCCATCGCAGAGACCGTCTTTGAAGAATTCGACGACAACGCCTGGCTCGGCCTGGATTTCCCCGAGACGGACCCGCTGAAGCCCGGCGAGTACGTATTTATGCTTCACGACGGCATCGAAGGCTGCCCCAGCGGCGCGTGGCTCGACAAACCCACTGACAGGGAGATATTCTACAACGACGGGTACGTTGACACTGAATATTCTTTGAGAGGGAAGGTCACCTTCGTCGGCGATCCCGAAGAAAAATTCGGCACTCCCACGCAGCCCGAGCCCGAGGCCACCGAGGATCCGGGCACCGAAAAGTCCGACAAGCCTTATATGGATTTCACTTTGATGCTCTCCGATCCGGACCTTGAGTTTATTATGACTGCCGGAGGAGGCGCGTCCTTAGAGTTCGAAGACGACGTTTTGAAGATATTTGTCAACGCGGGTTCCGACGACCCTCAGCTCAGTTTCACCTTCGAAGGATACGGAGACCTGCCCGGCGTTCCGGTCGTTGAACATCCGATAATGCTCATCAAGCTGCGCAGGGTCAACGACACCGATCCTACCGTTGCCGAGATATTCTTCTATACCGAGGATTCTCCCGGCGCTAAGGCGGGCAACAACTTCCGGTTCGATTATGAGAACACCACGGACTGGCAGTACGTTATGATCGACCTTTCGTCCAACAGGCGCTGCCGCGTATATTTCACCGGATTCAGATTCGACATGTTCGACCACGCACCTGACGGAGGCGAGCTGGAGGTCGCCTGGGTGACGTTTTTCGATACGAAGGAAGCGGCCCAGAACTTCAACGGCGACTTCTCTCCGTATATCGTTGTCACGCCCGCGCCCACTAAAAAGCCCACCGCCGAACCTACCGCGGAGCCTACCCAGGCGCCGGCAACGGAATTACCCGACGTCACTTCTGCTCCGGCCACCGACGTTCCGGCTAAGACCGGCGACAAGAGCGGCGACGAGAAGGGCAATAAAGTGAACCCGGCCATATTCGTCGTGATCGGAGTCGTTGCAGCGGCTGCCGTCGCGGCTGTCATCATAATCGCGGCGAAGAAGAAAAAGGAGAAGTAAGGTTATAACGTGTTAGAAACGAAAGCACCCGTCATCCTGATATTTTGAGATGACGGGTGTTTTTTTTGCATGTTTTTAGTTTTTGCTGAGAATATCAATTATTCTCGATTTTTATTGCTGTTTAATAGATGATATCCAATTTGTTCTCATATTGCGAGCATCTGTTTTGGTATCCAGTAACAGTACTTGAAAGTGTGGAATATGACCCTGTAGGTGAAACGGCCCAATTGTAATAATTTGCAAGTTCTGAATAATACGATACTAAAGTGGTATATCCAGTTTCATTGTCATACTGTCCAGACATTTCCTCTACCGACTTTTTCCCTTCAAGTATTAATTCGCGTATTGAATCTGCCATTTCCTCCAAGATTGTTTCCGCTACTTCTATTGCACCGGAGTTACTACGCAGGAGGGCCATGGCATATAAGTTGGTAGTCTCGTAGTTATGTTTTTCAAGGCACGTAATAACGGCATTACGAACGAGATTTTCTTTAACTCCTAAAGTATTTGCATAGGCCTTAATAGTATCGTCTCCGGTATAATATTTCTCCGCTCTGTATATTGCAAAGTACCAAGCACGTTCTATTTTGTCGGCCATATAATCAATATAAGTACGTGCGTTCGCGAATGCTTTTAAGGCATAAGCCCCTTTTACTTTATCAGAAGACTTTACGTCTACATATCCGCATCTTGTACAAACGCCATCTTTAAGCGAATGTCCAAGCGCCGAACCAGTAGTTGCACCGCACCGGGTGCACTTCTTGGGTTCAGTACAGGTTGCGTCTTTATAATTATGACCAAGAGCAGATCCTTGTGTCGCTCCGCATCTTGTGCATTTTTGTGGTTGCGTACATGTTGCACTCTGGTAATTGTGTCCTAAAGGATCTCCAGTTATTTCGCCGCATGTCTTACAGATTTGAGGCTCAGTACAAGTTGCCTCACTATTTTTGTGGCCTAAAGCTTCGCCTTCTGTTTTTCCGCAAACAGAACATGTTTTAGGAGAAATGCAAGTTGCATCTTGCCAAATGTGATCTGTTATAGGAATATTCCTGGTTTCATATTCCCCACAGGCACAAGTGCGCTTCTCTTCTCCTTCTTCAATACATGTTGCTTCTTTTTCTGTCGTCCAATCTCCAAATTCGTGAGTGTGCGGTTTGACACAACTAAACATCGTAGCCATAACTGCTAACACTAACAAAACCAGCACTAATTTTTTCATGGAATTTCCTCCCGTGTTTTTTTATCTGCTTCTTAACGAACAGGCTCAAAAATTAAAGACAAATATAGTATTAAAAAAGTTGCCAATTTTTATATTGTTCAACTTATTTTGTGCTGAACCGTAACAGCCATCTTAATAGAATCAAACTGGGAAAAAAGCAATCAATTAAACAATAACGCCCTTTTCGATTGTCAGAGGATAAACAGATCCATTTGTATTTATTGAGTGAAAATCATATAATACCATACCGGGCGAGATCAGGGACCGCCGGAAAGCGGGAGAGATCCGTTGACAGCCCGAAAAGGAGGAAGATAAATGCCTTTTTCAACATATCTTGACAATATGAGAAGCGATTGCCGCGAGCTGGTGGAAGCCCTCGGCAGGTATTTCGACTACGTGAGCATACTGGGCACGGACGTGCGCGCCACGGTCTACCGGGCGGACAGGAACATGTCTATGATCCGGGACGGAGAAGGGGAGTGCGGCTTCGTCATTAAAATGCACAGCGGCCGCTCGTTCTTCGAATATTCCTGCGACGATATCAAGGGCGACAAGCAGGCGCTGGCGGAGCATATCGCGGCGTCCGTTAAGCTTTCCGGAGAACTCGGCGAGAAGCAGATAGAAGCGGCCCGGGTGCAGGACGTCCCGATGAAGCGGGATTTCGCGCGGGAGACGGACTTCGGCGAATATACGGACGAAACGCTGCTGGGCATCTGCCGCGAGCTCGTCGACGGCATGATCTCGAGGGATGAAAAAGTGCTGAACGCCATCGGCATGATACAGCCCTACACCGTGTCTAAACTGTTCATAACCAAAAACCGCGAACTTTCGCAGCATTACGGCTGGGCCAACGGCTACGCGGTCGCTATCTACAGCGACGGCAGGATGGTAGAGGCGCGAAAGATCGAAGGTTCCGACAAGCTGTCCGAGGTCATCGAAAAGGCCCGTGCTTCGCTGGACGGCGTCATCGACCTCGCCCGGCATCTGGCCACCGCAAAGCCCATAAAACCCGGCATTTACGACGTGATAACCGACAGTTCCATCACCGGATTGATCGCCCACGAAGCCTTCGGCCACGGCGTGGAGATGGATCAGTTCGTAAAAGACAGGGCTTTGGCTAAATATTGCGTGGGTCAATACGTTGCCTCGCCCATAACCAATATGCACGACGGCGCTGCGGCAACGCATTCGGTGGCGTCCTACTTCTTTGACGACGACGGCGTTCTGGCCCAGGATACCCAGATCATAAAAGACGGAGTGCTCGTGGCCGGATTGTCCGATCTGGCATCCGCCACCCAGCTGGGCACTGCACCCACCGGCAACGGCCGCCGTGACAATTACCGCCGCAAGGCTTATTCGCGCATGACCAACACCTTTTTCACGCCGGGCACCGACAAACTGGAAGATATGATCGCATCCGTAAAGCACGGCTATATGCTGTTCGATACCAACAACGGCATGGAAGATCCTAAAAACTGGCAGATCCAGTGCACCGCGGAGTACGGAATAGAGATCGTGGACGGCAAGCTCACGGATAATTACGTTTCACCCGTAGTGATGAGCGGTTTCGTGCCTGATCTGCTCAAGTCCATCTCGATGATCTCGGGCAATTTCAAGATCGACGGCGCGGGCTACTGCGGCAAGGGCTACAAAGAATGGGTGCGCGTCTCCGACGGCGGCCCTAATCTGAAAGTGAGGGTGAAATTAGGATGAACGAGAGCGGAAATTTGAAAAAAATAAAAGAGATACTGGACCGCACGGAAGGCGTTGACGCGTACCGTATCACCGGGTGCGCCACCGTCTCCTACGAACTGTTTTTCGTGCACCGCAGGCTGGAGACAGTACGCAGCACCGATACGGCGGCGACGGACGTTACCGTTTACGTGGATCACGACGGCAAGCTGGGCGACTCAACCTTCCACGTGTATCAGTCGATGTCCTCCGAAGAGATCGCCGCCAAGACGGCAGCGGCCGTTTCCAGAGCGAAGCTGGTATTCAACGAGCCATACGAACTGGCACCTGCCGGCGAACTTGACGCGGCGCTGCCCACGAACCTCGACGAATACGAACCGGAAGAACTGGGGCGGATGATAGCCGACGCCGTGTTTGCGGCGGACGTTGTCCCCGGCGGTTCCATAAACGCGCTGGAAATATTCATTTACCGTGACACCCGCCACGTCGTCAACAGCCGCGGCGTCAACAAATCCCAGACCGTTCACAGGGTGATGATCGAAGCGATACCCACCTTTACCGACGAGCGTCAATCCGTTGAACTTTACGAAGACTACCGTTTCACACGCTTCGACGCCGCGAAACTCACAGCCGAGATCGCCGGAAAACTGAAAGAGGCCTCCGACCGCGTCAGGGCCGTGAAGCCCGAGCACGGTTTTACCACGAATATAGTGCTGAGGCCCATGGAGATCGAAGAACTCGTTTTCGAACTGGCGGACGACTGCAACTACCGCACCATATACGACAATGCCAATCTGCACGGGGAAGGGGACGATCTGCAGCCCGGCAGCGGCGACAAGTTGACGGTGACGATGAAAGCGGTGGTCGAGGGCAGCGAGCGCTCTGCGTTTTTCGACGACGACGGGACGAACCTTCGTGACACCGTTGTCATTAAAGACGGCGTGGTCTGCGGCCGCTACGGCGGATGTCGGTTCGGTCAATATCTGGGCGAAAAGGAGCCCAGCGGCAACCTCGGCTGCATCCGGCTGGAACCCGGCACGTTGACCGACGCGGAACTCGAGGCCGAGCCCTATCTCGAATGCGTATCGCTGTCCGGGATACAGCTTGACCTTTACAACGATTACATCGGCGGCGAGATCCGCCTGGCGTACCTCCACGAAGGAGGCCGTACGACGCCTCTCACTGGCATCACAATGAGCGCCAAACTGTCCGAAGTGCTCGCTGCGCTTCGGCTTCACGAGCGCACCTGCGTGTACGACGAATACGAAGGCCCTGTCAAGTTATTGCTGAAGGGCGTGGACGTGTTGTAAACCGCAGATCATATATGTTTCAATGCTTCAGGACGGGTATGTTGTTGCGTAGGAGCGTGCAGAAAATGAAAGGAAGTCTCAAAAGATTGCTTGGCCTGCTTTTGCCTGCCGCAATGATCGTTGTTGCATTGCTTTTAAACACTGCGTGCAATTCCGGCGCCGGCGGCGCAAGGACGTACCCTACAAGCATCGAAGAAACAGATGACCCTGATCTTGCCCGTGACAAACAGATCCGTAAGATCATGGAGGGTATGACTCTTGAAGAGAAAGTTTATCAGCTCTTCATAGTTTTGCCGTATGCTCTGTCTGGGACAAAAGAAGGCAAGCCTTATTATACCGTTGAAAGCGGTTTTATTGATTCCATAAAGGAGCATCCCGTAGGCGGGATTATTCTCGATAAGACTAACGTAAAGAGTGAAGCCCAGCTGAAAAAGTTGACTGCAGATATGCAGTCCTATTCGGAACTGCCGCTTATTGTTACGTGCGACGAAGAAGGCGGTACGGTCAGCAGGCTCAGATCTCTGATCTCCGGTCCCGACAGCCTTGACTCTATGTACGCATATAAGGACAAAGGAACCGGGACCGCAAAGGCTAACGCTCTGACGATCGCTGCGTATATGGTAAAATACGGTTTTAACGCAGATCTTGCCCCGGTTGCCGACGTCTGGTCGAATCCTGACAATACGGTCATCGGCAACAGATCGTACAGCGACGATTTCCGGCAGGCGGCTGCTCTTGTAGGCGCGGCGGTCGAAGGTTTCAGAGAGGGCAATATTGCCTGCACGCTTAAACATTTTCCCGGCCACGGCGATACGGTGGATGATTCGCACTCTTCCGCCGTCCACGTGACTAAAACGACAGCAGAGATCAGGGCGCAGGAATTCCTTCCATTTAAAGCCGGTATCGAAGCCGGGGCGCAGATGGTAATGATAGGCCATCTCAACGTCGACGCTTTGGATGAGGATCTGCCTGCAACGTTCTCTTCGGAAATAATTACGGGCTGGCTGCGGGGTGAACTGGGATTCAAAGGCGTCGTCGTAACTGACGCGCTTGAGATGGGAGCGCTTGACGGTTATACCGACGCGCAGAAAGCGATATATGCTGTCGCCGCCGGTGCTGATATGCTCCTTATGCTTGACGATCTCGAAGCTTCGGCAAACGCGTTGATCAACGCGGCCAGGGCGTCCGCCGGCGATCAAGAGGCGGCAAATGAATTGAGCGAAGAGCTCATAGCTTCCGGCAATGCCGAAAAGATCACCGAATCGCGAATCGATGAAAGCGTTTACCGCATTCTTTATATGAAAGCCGAACTGGGACTTCTCGTCGATCCGCAAGCGTAAGAAGAACCCGTATGAGCCACTGTTCATCCGAGGCGGATCTGTTAGGTATCCGCCTCTTTTTGATCTTAACGGACAGCCTGCAAAAGGTTGACAACCGGAACGTTTGGAATTAAAATCCTGGTATGAAAAGTATGAAACATAAACTACTCAAGAAGATCGCAATGACGTTTACCGCGGTGCTGATGACATGCGCGGCATTGACCGGTTGCGGCCTTACAGGCAGGTTCACCTGGTCAAATCCGATATCCGGTTACACGCCCGACGGGAAAGGATTGCGGGATCCGTTCATACTTAAAGTGGGTAACTGCTGGTATATGACCGGGACCATGTCGCCCTACGGGATCGTCGAGGGGCAGCGCCCTCAGGGAGTGCCGCTGTACCGCAGCCGCGACCTTAAGAAGTGGGTCTTTCTGGGGATAATGGTGGCAAGGCCCGACGATTCGGAGAACAAGTGGTACCAGGAACGGTTCTGGGCGCCGGAACTGTTCGCCTTCAACGGTAAATACTATATCACGGTCAACTGCTGCCTGAACGACGGATCGAGCCACGGAATGCTGCTGGCCGTTGCGGACGATATAGAAGGCCCCTATACAGTGTTGACCGACGAAAAACCGCTGGCATACGGCAACGACGCGCACCTTTTCGCGGACGACGACGGCAGGACTTATCTGTTTTCTTCTGGCATCTGCGGCGCCGAGATAGACCTGGAAAAAGGCGAGCTGAAGACGGGGCTGAAAACCCTGTTCACGCCGATAAAAGGTTCCATCGAATGGAACGGCGAACACAGCGGAGTGGGTTTCGAAGGGCCCTACGTCGTCAGGCACGGCGATACTTATTATATGTTCTATTCCACCTGGACAAGGGGCTACGAAGTGGGCATTGCGCGCTCCAAGTCGCCTCTGGAGGGCTGGGAGATCGACCCCGAACCCATCTACGGAGGCATCAACGAGAACAGCTGCCTGCACTACGGCGGTATATACGAAAAGGGCGTTTACAAGTATCAGGACAAATACCGGGAGGCCGGGCACAACTGCGTGTTCACCGGCCCCGACGGAGGGACGTGGATAGCGGCCCACGCGTACGACTTCGTTGACGGAGAAGTGAAACTGGTGATCGACAGGATCGTGATAGACGACGAAGGAGTACACGTGATCGATATTGACCCGGATACCGGTATCGTGATCGAAATAAAAGGCCCCACTTGGGGCAAGAGAAGCGTTAAGATCGATTAAAACGCTTGAGCAGAGAGGTGACGCGATATATGAAAGCAACGAAGCGGGAACTTAAATTTGCGGCGGAGCATTTCGGAGAGGTGCAGCACACTACGCTGAACCCCGAAGGCCCGGGCGTCGTTAGGATACATCTGGTGCCGCCGAAGACCGAAACGGAAACGAAACAGATATACGCCGGAACGGCAATAATAAACGGCCAGGACGTGATCCCCGTAAACGTGGCATGGTGCGTGCTCTTGACCGAACTCATAGGTGAGATCAATAAATACAGCGGACGCCAGATCGGCCAGGAAGACGTGGATACGATCGTCGACAACACGTGCGCTTCGGTCAAAAAGATCTACCCGTTCGTATCTAAAAAGCGGCTCCGCACCGACATTTTCCGCATAATGAACACGTTCAGGAACGTGGCGTACGGGCAGCCCCCGGAGGAAGACATCGAATATATCCGGCTGGGAGATTACGCTCCGTTTATGTCAGCGCCCCACCGCATGGACCTGCTGGTGAGCGCCATGACGAGGGAAGGGCAATGGCATTGCAACCTTAAATGCGTGCATTGCTACGCCGCGGGGCAAAAGGACTCTTCCGAGGCCGAGATCGGCACTGAAGAGTGGAAGCGCATAATCGACAAATGCCGGGCCGTCGGGGTGACTCAAGTGACGTTCACCGGAGGAGAACCCACGATGCGGGACGATCTGTTCGAACTGATAAAGTATGCCAGATGGTTCATCACGAGGCTCAATACCAACGGAGTGAAATTGACGCCGGAATATTGCGAGGGGCTGAAGAAAGCGTCCCTCGACTGCATGCAGATCACGTTCTATTCCGCCGACGAATCGGTGCACAACAGGCTCGTAGGAGCCGACGGGTACAGGAGGACCGTTGCCGGAATCGAAAACGCGCTGGCAGCCGGGATAAACCTCAGCATCAATACGCCTCTCTGCACGCTGAATAAAAACTACGTCGACACGCTCCGGTTCCTGCGAGAAAAAGGCGTAATATACGTCACCTGCTCCGGCCTGATCACCACGGGCAATGCCGCGGGAGAGGAGTCGGGCCGCCTGCAGCTTACCGAAGAAGAGATGATGCAGACTCTGAAAGACGCGGTGGAATACTGCTTCGCCAACGGCATGGAGATCAGCTTCACGTCTCCCGGCTGGGTCAATGAAGCTTTCTGCCGCGAGCTGGGCATCAACGTACCCACCTGCGGCGCCTGCCTCAGCAATATGGCGATAACCCCGGGCGGAAACGTGGTGCCCTGCCAGAGCTGGCTCTCCGACGAGCCGCTGGGCAATATGCTGAAAGACGACTGGAAAGCCGTCTGGAACGGCCCGGAATGCGTTAAAAGGCGCGAGTATTCCGCGGGAATGTGCGGCGAATGTCCCTTAAGGATCCGGGGAGGGAGGAACGGCTGATATGAAAAAGACAGGCATAATTATGATAATAATCGCGGTGGTAATGACCGCGGCCATGACGATCCTGCCGTTGACCTCCGCGGCCTACGGAGACCTTGACGAAATATTGAATTACGAGATCACCGCCGACGTGAACCAGGACGCCACGGTGACGCTCACGTACCATATCGACTGGAAAGTGCTGGATTCGGACTCCGAAGGGCCTCTTTCATGGGTCACCATCGGCATCCCCAACAACCACTACGTATCCATGCGAGGCCTCAGTTCCACCATCGACGACATCTCCTATTCGTCCTCGAACGGCTCGTACGTGCGCATCGACCTTGACCGTAAATATTACAAGGACGAGGTGGTAAGCTTCGATTTCGAAGTGGTGCAGGATTATATGTACGAAATGAACCTGCTCACGGAAGGCGAGACGGTGTACAGATTCACGCCCGGCTGGTTCGAAGGCGCAAAGGTGGACAACCTCACGGTGCGCTGGAACAGCGACAAGTTAGAAAGCTGGTCTCCTTCCTGCGAGATCGAGAACGGATACGGCGTGTGGCGCACGAGCCTGGACAACGGCGAACGTTTCACCGTGCAGGCGGTCTACTTAAACGACGCTTTCGAATTCGACGATACCAAATCCATCGTCACGGGAGACGACAACGGCTGGGGCTATTCCGGAAGCGATGCTATCGATTTCATCGTGCCCCTGATATTCGGCCTGTTCATACTCATTCCGGTGGCAGTGGTCATTATCGGCATCATCGTGGCAGCCCTGGCGAAATACAAAGGCGCGGCCAATTTCAATTCCGGAACCACTAAAAAAGTCACCCGCACCAAGGTGGAATATTATCCGATCTGCGAAGGCTGCGGCGCCGTGAGGCCCGAGGGCAAGGAGACCTGCGAACATTGCGGCAGAAGCTTTATAAAGAGCGAAGAGATACTCGAAGAGAAGGACATACCGGCAGAGGAGTCAGAACTCAAGGACAAGAACGAAAGCGGCCTTTTCAAATTCGCTTCTTCGCCCAACACGTATATGCGCGTCAACGTGGTCTCCGTGCCAATCGTCACGCGCTCCATACTGTCCAGCCTGATGTCGAGCTCGTCTTCCGGATCGTCAAGAAGTTCCGGCAGCCACAGTTCCTGCGCCCACAGTTCCTGCGCCTGCGCCTGCGCGTGCGCCTGTGCCTGCGCCGGCGGCGGCAGAGCGGGCTGCAGCGCCAAGGACTTTTACAACACGGATCTCAAGCTCAGCCAGCTTAAGAAAAAGTGCCTTAAATAACTGTCCGGACATCCCAGAACGCGCGAGGCATCTCGATCCCCGGCGCCTGCCATCTGCGCCGCTCCAGGTTGACACTGCGGCGCTTTAGGATTAAAATCTACGTATTGAAACGACAGACCCGCTCAGGCGGCAGGCCTGCTCTTGGAGGAGGAAAAAATATGAAAAAGTTTAGTATCATTGCCGCTGTAATGGCGATAGCCGTGCTTTTGCTGTTTGCCGCATGTTCGACCGAACCGGCAGAACAGGCCCCTACCGACGCTCCGGCCCAGAATACCGAGAATGCCGCTCCCACCGACGTTCCCGCAACCGAGGCGCCCGCTACCAAAGCGCCTACAGAGGCGCCCACCCAGGCTCCTACCCAGGCTCCTACGGCCACTCCCGAGCCTGAGCCCACAGCCGATCCGAGCACGGTCAAGCTTCTCATTCCTTACGTTACCAAAGGTCTCGTAGCGCTCTACGAAGGCGGATACAATAACGAAGACGGACAGAACACCGATTCTACCACCTGGCAGGATCTCTCCGGCAACGGCAACGATATGGTTGATATCAAACTGGGCGACAACTGCTACTGGACCGAAGAAGGCCTGTACGTTGACACCGTGAAGATACTGTTCCCGGACACCATCCCCGAGCTCATCAACAGCGACGCCTATACGGTAGAGTTTTCCATTAAAGACCTCGTTGTCACCGGCGCGAATTTCGCCACGTTCCTCAACAGCGACGTCAACGACAACTTCGCTCTGTTTATCCGCGTTGCCGACAACTCCCTGGAGTTCAAGTGCAACAGCGGCATCGGCCAGAGGCCCAAGGTGGCGGGCAGCGCTATGGAAGACTGCGAGAACTGCACCATGGCTGTCACGTTCTCTGCGGGCGACGTTGTCGAACTTTATCTGAACGGCGAGCTTGTCGCAGATCACGACGCTGCGATCAACACGGATATGGCGGGACACTTCTTTATCGGCCACACCGATCCCACCAAGACTTATCACGGCGTAGTTACCGGTGTGCGCTTCTACGACAGAGTGCTTTCTGAAAAGGAACTGAAGGCGAACTATGAGGCCCAGGGCACCGTTGCCGCGAACCCGGATTACGTTGCGCCGGCCGAGTGAGCGATCGCGTCGACTGCGAAAATGATAAAAGGGAATTACAGAAATAATTGACGATGGATCAGGCAGCACCCGGCGGGATTACCGTCAGGTGCTGTGCTGCCTTTAAACGGTTCAGCGCCGTTTCCGTAAAGAAAGGGAAGAGATGATCATGAAAAAAGTTGGCCGCTTCAGCTTGATATCTTTAACATTATTGACGGTGACGGGCGCGCTCGCGCTTTCGGCCTGCTCTCCGGGGGTCAATAACGCCGGACGCCGGAATAACAGCGTGGAAGTGTATCAGCTGGCTCCGGATCCCAACAGCCTTATGATGAGCTACGTTATCGTCACCCCGAACGATAAGGTGATAGTGATCGACGGCGGTATCGACGGGCAGGGGATGCACGAACCGCCTTACCTGCCTTCTGCGATACGGGCGATACTCGGGATCGGCCAGAACGATTATTTCGAAGTCGAGGCCTGGTTCCTTTCCCACGGCCACTGGGACCATTTCTACGAACTGGCCAAGATGCTGAGCTCCTATACGGAGTCGGACAATTACAGGATCAACAATTTCTATTTCGATTTTCCGGACTACGGGGTGGAATGGAGTTCGAATGCCGGCGAAAGCGACCACAACGTAAAAGAACTCGAACTGATGAAGCAGGGGCTGGACCGGTATTACGATGCCGTGGGATTCGAGGGCATACGCGGCGCAGACATACCCGCGGAAAAATGGGTCAGACCGGATGATTACGAAGGCAAGTATTATTACTACGACCTGATCAACGCGGCGGTGATCAACAAGGCTTCCGTCGCCGAAGGATGCGAAATAGACGTTGACGGAGTATCTTTTAGAGTGATGTGCACGTGGCAGAAGTCGTCCGCCAACGTGAACAGCACTTCCGTTGTCCTGCGCATGACGTATCTTGACCACAGCATACTGTTCCTGGGAGACGCGGCCACCGATACCGGCAACGCGCTGCTTCGCGCCTACGAGGACGATGAACTGCGCTCCGAATACGTTCAGATGGCTCATCACGGCCAGAGCGGGACAGACGAGAAATTCTATAGGCGCATAGGCGCCGCGGAGTCCAAAAGGCTGTGGCCAACGCCTGTGTGGGTGTGGAACGTTTACAGGGCTTCCAACGGTATCAGAACGGACTATACCCGCGAATGGCTGGGGCTTCCGGCTGATTACAACGAGTTCGCGGAGAAGGGGCTCCTGGAGACGGGCAGCGACTTCGTTGCCGGCCTGTACAGCGCCTATCCGGAGCAGCCCGATCAAGTGAAAAGCTGGACGAAGGAAGTGCTGGACGCCCAGCGCGTGGCAGTCTTCGAACGACCTGAAATATGAAAGGATGAACAGAATGAAACCGTATTTGAAAGTATTGACGCTCCTGCTCGCGATATGCCTTGCCGCGGGGCTGTTCGGCGCCTGCAAGGCCAATACCGCCGATCCCGGAGGATCTTCTGCTGCGACCGAGGAGCCGGAAGAGGAGATCGATCCCAGGTTCGAAGACCTCGTCGTCAGAGGCAATACCGTGGAGATCAGCACCAGGGAAGAACTTTTTGCATTCGCAAAACATATGAACGATATGGACCAGGATTATTATTTCCCCTGGTATACCGTCAAACTGATGAACGATATCGACCTGGATCCCTCGCTGGAAGGCGGAAAGAACTGGATACCCATATTTGTTGACAGAGCGCTTTCCAACGCCGTGTTTGACGGGCAGGGCCACACCATAAACGGCATGACCGTCACGCCCGTGGAGCTCGAGGCCGTGGGGTACGCGGACGGCGGCTACGGGACGGGTTTCTTCAGCCAGGTCATGGTCTCATTTACCGTGAAAAACGTTAAGTTTACCAACTCCAGGCTGGAATCGAACACAAAACATTGCGGCTGCGTGATAGGCTCCATAGAATACGGTCCTGACAGAGTGGAACTGGATCACGTGACCGTATCCGGCCTCGTGCTGAGCGGCGGTACCGGTTCCGAGAACGATCTCAGCGGCATAAGCATCAGAGTAGGAGGCCTCGTAGGCGCCGACATCCAGGACGCCATAGTCAACATCCACGACTGCCTGGTGGAGGATTCGCAGATCACCGGATTCCACAACGTTTCCGGACTTATAGGCTGCGTCAACGAAGGACTTTACAATATTAAGGACAACACGGTCAAAAACGTTCACCTGAACTATTCTGCCTCCTATGCCGAAAACGACAACTACAAGAACCCGGTTTATTCCAGGTATTTTGCCGATCCTTTCTATTGCGTCAACAGCTACTGGGGCGAATATCACACGGATTACGATCTCGAAAACGGCAACTCTTTCGAGGCGCTGGATTCATACGACGTCAGGAACGAGATCCATTACAGCGGGGAAGAAGGCAAGGAAAAGGACTGCACTCCAAACAGCGAGGGATATTTCCCGGCGGTAGGCGGCAGCCCGATCAGGCCGAGAGACGAAAGAGGGTATAATTGACCCGCGCCGCTTTTGAGCGAGATCGTCAGTGGACAGTCACGCCGGAACGCACCGGGTTTACCGTGGTGGAATGGGGCGGCGAGCCGGACTGAGGACGTTATATTATACGAAAAAAAAGAATGCACACGCCGTTTTCGGGAAACCGTGAAGGCGTGTGCATCATTTTTATTCAGCTGACCGAAGCAGCGGTCTGAGACCTTTTATTATCTTTCAGCCGCTCTCTTTTTCTGCTTCCTTGCGATCACCAGAGCCAGAGCCGCGGCGCAGGTCACGCAGAGAATGATGACGAAGGGATCGCTGCCCTCGCCGGTGGTGGGGATGGGGACGATCGTCTCTTCGATGACTTCCAGCTTTACGGTTGCCTCGCCGCCGATGAATTTGACGGTCACCGTGTGTTCGCCTTTGTCCAGGCTCTCGAGCATATTCGCCAAAAGCGTAACGACGGTGCTGCCCCTGGCAACGTTGTAATTGCCGTCTTTCGCAAAAGCGCTTCCGTCGATCTCGATACCAGTAAAGTCTTCGAAAGATCTGTCTTCGGCGCCGGTCTGGATCGCGGTCAACGTAACGTTCTCGCCGCTGCCTTTGGTCCAGGTGAGCTTGTCGCCGTCTTTTATTTCATAACTGTTCGGGGTAGCCTTGTAAACTGCCTTATACGACGCGTCTCCCGTAACCGAGCCGATCTCGGGCTCCCAGCCGATGAATTCGTACGTGTTGTACGAGTCTCCGCTCCTGACCATATCATCGTGAGCAGGGATATCGCCGTATTCAAGCGTAGATGCCTCTATAAGGCTCCCGTCCTCGTCAAGCCATGATATCGTATAGGCGTTGCGAACTGCCCGGAATTCGGCCGTATAGACGGCTTCTCCGGTGACTGCAACTACTTCGGGCTTCCACCCGATGAACTCGTACGTGAATTCTGCCGTATTCTCTTTGACCGGAGCGTCGTGAGTGGGTACGGTGCCGTATTCCACCGTAGTGGTGTCGATGACCGTGCCGTCGTCGTTTTTCCAGGTGACGACGTAAGTATTTACGCTGTCCGTAAATACTGCCGTATACTCCGCATTGCCTGTGACGGCTGCGGGCTCGGGGGACCATCCCGCGAATGTGTAGGTATACTCGGCGGTATTGTCCTTCGTGGCGTCCGCATGTGTGGGTACCGTGCCGTATTCCACCGTGGTGATATCGATTACGGTGCCGTCGTCGTTCTTCCACGTGATCTCGTAGGAGTTCTTAACAGAGGAGAAGGTGGCAGTGTATTCTGCTTTACCTGTGACGGCTGCGGGCGCGGGGGACCATCCCGCAAAGGTGTAGGTATACTCGGCGGTATTGTCCTTCGCGGCGTCCGTATGGGCAGGTACCGTGCCGTATTCCACCGTGGTGGTATCGATCACGGTGCCGTCGTCGTTCTTCCAGGTGATGGTGTAGGAGTTTTTAGCGGAGGTGAACGAAGCGGTGTATGTGGCATCACCGGTGACAGCCACGGGCACGGGCGTCCAGCCCGCGAAGGTGTAGGTGTACTCGGCGGTGTTGTCCTTCGAGGCGTCTGCGTGAGCGGGTACCGTGCCGTATTCCACCGTGGTGGTGTCAATAACGCTGCCGTCGTCGTTCTTCCAGGTGATCGTATAGGAACGCCTGACCTCCCTGAACGTTGCCGTATATTCCGTATCGTTCTGCACGGCGGTCAATTCCGGCGTCCATCCCGTGAATTCGTAATTGAACTCGGCGGTCGGCTCCTTCACCGGAACGGCGTGCGACGGTACTTTGCCGTCTTCGACATTCGTCCTGTCGATCACCGAACCGTCGTCCATTTTCCAGGTCACCGTAAATCTCTGAAGCTCGCTCCACTGGTCACTGAGCCGCACGTTTCCGTATCTGCCCGTAAGGAGTTCTCCGCCGGCAACTACTTCGTTATAGCCCCAGTTTCCGCCATAGCCAACGACTTTCCAGCCGTCGAATGAATAATGATCTCTATAGCGGGAGGGGAGAGTTTTCGTGCTTTCAATATTGTAGTGGATCGTATTTCCGGTATCGGTAAACGTAATGGTGTAATCTACAAGATCCCATTGACCGTACAGCACGGCGTTGGCGGGAACCGTGTCTCCGGCAACATATCTGGTACCGCTTCCGTCCCGCTCCGTGTTCCAGGAGTTCAGCGAGTATCCTTTTCTCGTGTAGGCGGCAGAGGGAAGCTTCATCTCGGTTCTGGGCAGCCACACCACGCGGGTATCGTCTTTATCATTTGCGGGTACCAGCGTTATGTAATTGGCAAATTGCTGCTGTATCGGATATTCCCAGCCGACGCCCCAGGTGTAACCGGCTTCGAAACTGATGCTCCAGGAGCTGGAATACATGTTCTCGAAGCTTGCAGGATCGATCAGCTGTTCTGCCGTAAAGAAAGCGCATTGGACCGGATCTCCTCCGTTTGCAGTGTACTTGCCGAAAAGATTGTCGCAGGAGCCTTCCGCGGCAATACAACGGCTGATCTTGCCCATCTGGTTGCCGGTGCCGAATAAGGCGCCGACTTTTGTGCTGTTCCCGGTGACGCTCCCTATATGGATGCAGTTTGCCACTTCAAAATTGATAACTATTTTGCTGCCTGCGATACCGCCTACAGCTACGGATCCTCCTGAGGCGGATACTTTGCCCACGTGGAGACAGTCGGTCATCAAACCGAAGTTGCTGATCATCCCGTATCCGCCGGCGATGCCGCCTGCGTTGCCCTCTTCAGCGGTGGAAGTCACGTCCCCTATGAAAGTACAGTTTTTAATACTGCCGGAGGAGAAACCTGCTATGCCGCCCGCGTTATAGCCGCTGCTCTTTACGCTCCCGCAGACCCAGAGATCGTATATTGAACCGCCGCAATACCCGAACAGACCGCCGTATTCGGAGGTGTCAACGTTCATACCCTTGATCACGTGATTCTCTCCGTAGAAATATCCCCAGAACGGATTATCTGCATTGCCCACAGGCGTCCAGAGGGAGCCGGAAAGGTCAAGATCGCTCTGAAGATATACGGAAATGCCGGCGTAGGAATTTCCGTTATTGACGTTGTCTCGGAACTGTTTCATCTCGGCGAGATCCTTGATGTACAGACGGGTAGAGACCGACTGGCGGACGGCTCCCGTGCCGCCGATGCCGCCGATGCCTCCGACGCCGCCCTTGGGATTGATGTTCTGCGCCCTGCGGTTTACGGGAGCGTCGCCCTTCACGACCCAGGTATTATTGAAATCCCAGCCCTTAAAGTATGAAGGATCTTTGAAGCGCTTCTGATAGTAGAAATAGTCGTAACCGTCGCCGGAAAGAATGCCGAACTCATGGACCCAGCCCAGCGCGTAGTCGGAACAGTCGGACCACCAGTAATTGTCCTTGAGTTTGAGTACGGAATCGTTGTTGCTCTGTCTGCCGACCAGACCGCCGGCGTATGCCCAATAAACCGGATCGTAATATTCACAGTCCACACCGTCTTTGCCGGAATGTTTTGGATGATCATCAGGGGCGAAGCAGTAGCACCTGGTAATTTTGACTTCGCTGCGGGAATCGCCCAGGATGCCGCCGGCTTCTCTGTACGCATAGACTGCGCCGCGATTATAGCTGTCAGTGATGCTGGCGCCTTTGGCATATCCGATTATGCCGCCGGCGTGTCTGCCGTCGGCTTCGATATCTCCGGTATTTCCGCATTCTATCACGGAGACCTGGTTGCCGTAACCGACGATGCCGCCGACGGTAGTATCTTCATCGGAAGACCCCTTGCCTCTGACGTCGCCGCTGTTTATGCAATATTTAATAGTACATCCTACGTCAACGGGTTCGTTGAAGCCTACGATACCTCCCACGTCCTGGTTGCCCGTCACGTCGCCTTTGTTGTAACAACTGACGATGGCGCTGGATCTCTGATAGCCGCAAATGCCGCCGACCTTTTCGGTCCCGCTGACGTCGCCTTCGTTAATGTTGATCTGCAGCGTATCGCCGCCGTCGTACGTCAGGCCGACGATACCGCCGGTATACGTCGTGCCGCTGACGTCTCCTTTGTTGATGTTATTTGAAATATTGGCGTTGCTGAAGCCGGCAATACCGCCTGTATTTGATTTGCCCGAAACGTCTCCGTGGTTGGTGCAGTACCTGACCCTTGCGGAACCCACTCCTCCTGTATAGTTAAACACTGCATAGCCTGTTATACCGCCAACCTGATTGCCGGAGCCTTTAACGTCTCCGCGGTTGATGGAATTGAGCACGTCTTCGCTGTGGTCTTGTGTTCCTGCGATACCGCCGACACGTTCTTTTCCGGTGATCTTTCCGGTGCTGGTGCATTTGTCGATCCCGGCGCCTCTGAGAAGTTCTCCGGCAATACCGCCCGTCCTGCTGCCGCCGGTGACGTTGCCGTTGCTGATACAGTTTTCGATGCTGCAATACTGCGTTGAACCTGTGATGCCGCCGGTCTTGGAACCGCCGGACACCGTGCCCCGGTTGGTGCAGTTTGTAATACTCTTGGGGTCATTTGACGCAGCCGTGAGCGCGCCGATTATGCCGCCCGTGCGTTCGCTGCCGTTGCTGTCCACGTCGCCTTCATTTACACATTCGAGGATAGTCAGCTTATCGCCGTATCCGGTCATACCGCCGGCGCACTGCCCCTTTGAGGTGACGGCCGCCTTGTTGGTGCAATACCATATATCGCCGTTGGATTCTCCGGCAATTCCTCCCGCGTACGAGTCGCCGCCGGACTCGGCGGTCACGTTGGCGTATTTTTCGTTCAGGCAGTTGGTTATATGGCCGATGCTTCCTTCGTTTATGCCTGCGATGCCGCCCGCGTATTTACTGCCTTTGATCACGCCGGTGTTGGTACAGTTGGTGATGGCATTGTTAGAACCTCCGGCGATGCCGCCGCCTTTTTCGGTGAAGTTGACGGCAGCGTCGTTAAAGCAGTTGTCGATGGTCCCTTCGTTGTAGCCCGCGATGCCTCCGACGTAGGAACTGCCGTTGACCGTGCCGCTGAAAGTACAGCTGGTGATCCTGCCGGTATTGGTGTTGCGGGCCGCGATGGCGCCTACGTTATCATTGCCCTTTACCGTGCCGCTGAGCGAGAGGTTCGTCACTTCTCCGGAGTTACGGCCGAAAAGTCCCACGTAGTTTTTGGACTTGTCGGAAAGGTTTAACCCGGTTATGGAACGGCCGTTGCCGTCGAACGTTCCCTTGAACGGCGTGGACTCGGTACCGATCGGCTCCCAGGATGAGATGCTGCTCATATCCACGTCGTTTACGAGGATGATAAGCAGGTTCTCAAATGTATTGCCGTTTTTCACGTTGGTTGAAAGCGTCCTGAGATCTTCCGCGTTTTCTATACGGTAGGGATCTCCGTTGGTTCCGCTGCCTTTCATTCCGGTGATCGCCGCGTTCACGGTGGCGGCCGGCTGTGTGGCAATGACGATAGCCGCTGCTATCAGTATCAGCGCGATGGCGCCGATGATCTTGGTCAACAATGAACAGTGCCTGGACATACTGAAATCCCTCCTCGGGTCTGTGAATGGACACGGTGCGGTCCTCCTTTTTATATTAACACGCGTGAAGGCTAAAATCAACTGCGGAAGGGACAGAGGCTTCGTCCAAGAGATTGAAAATAGGTATATTTCCAGCGTTTTTTCGAAGCGGAAAGTATATATTTTTATTGGTCAAAAAGTAAAATGGCGCTGTTAACGTCAATAAAAAGGTTGAAACAGAGTGGTTGGGAAGGTATAATGTTGCACGAGAAGAGAGATCGTAAAGTGCGGCGTCCGACGTGTCAATCAGTGCAAAGAGACGCATTTGACGGAGTTTATCGAGTTGCAACGCCTTTCTCTTCATTAGACGATATCCGGAAGAGTTCGTCGGATAATAGCAATAAACACAGGAGGTTTTTATGTCTTTCAGAGCACTCCCTAATGAGAAAGTGGTTTTCAGCGGTAAGTTTATCAGCGTTAAGTTGATCCACCGTATCAGTTACATTGCGTTTGTCGCCACAGCGCTTATTTCTTTGATCTGCTTTTTGAGCGACCGCAACGATAAAGAACCTTTCGTCGCTGCTTTTATGAGAGTAAAAAGCGTTATGATCTGGACGATCATCGCCGTGATACTGTTTATTTTGACCCTGATCACAGGCATTATATGGGTATTGATCCATACTTCGGAAGTTAAAATAACCACGCGCCGTGTTTATGCGAAGAGCTTTTTCCGCAGAGAGGTCAATATCCCGTTAGAGAAGATCGTCTTCTATGGATCTGCATGGCAGTTCATTTTACCGAATATCCAGTTTGTCCGTTCTCCTTCAGGCAGAATATTCATCTCTCTGCTGACAAAAGAAAGCGGCGACGAATTTATGTCTACCATTCAGAAACTGGTCAACGGAAAAGAGACCTACACAGACGAAATCGAAGGCCTGGAAGCCGCGGAGAAGATATGTCCCCATTGCGGAGCCGTTGTCGACGACGATATGCTCTTCTGCGGCGAATGCGGTAAAAAATTATAATTAAATTTTGTACCGTTCAGGCGGATAAAGACATTGCTGGCTGCTTTTTAGCAGTTTGATAGAACGAGAGTGAACGCTATGAAAACAAAGTATTGCACAAGCTGCGGTGCGCCGCTTCGGGAAGGTTTGGCGTTCTGCGTGAAATGCGGAGCGAAAGTCAAGGCGGATAAAAATACCGATCCCGGGAAAACTCAGAACGTTGCCCCAAAGAAGGAAGAAGTAATTGCTCCTGATCCGATGCCGGAGAGCAAGGAAAACGTGATCAAAGAAGTTCCGGCGCCTGTAGAGATCAATAATTCGGAAACGCTGGTCCGTCGCGCGGAGCTGTTTCTTGAAGAAGAGGATTTCTCGAAAGCATTAGATTATTGTGAAAAAGCGCTGGACGTCGACCCGGAAAACGCCAGTGCATATGTTTGCCGTCTTGCCGCCAAAAAAAGGCTTACGGGAACAGATAAACTTGCCGATCTGGATCAGCCTCTTGACGATGATATCGATTATAAACGGGCCGTACGGTTTGCGACGGATGAACTGAAAGCAAAACTTAACGAGTGTAACGAAGGTATTAAGCACCGGCTTGAAAGCGAACGGCTTGAGTCCCTATATAACAAGGCAATATCGGCCGCGGCGGGAGCGTCAAGCGAATCCGAACTGCTCTCATGCGCCGGTCAATTTGACGCTTTGTCCGGGTACAGAGATTCGGCAGCTCGAGCTTCTGCGCTTAGAGAAAAAGCTTCGGAGTTGCAGGAGAAGGTCTTGCCGGCGGTCAATAACGAACCTGATGAAAGATCGGATGTTGATGCCGATGAGGATAAGAATGAGGATAACGATAAGGATAAGGCAGAGAATAATAGAGACAAGAAAATAAACCGGCTGATAGCCGTAATGTTAATTGTTGGTGGTTTGGCACTGGCGGCTATGGCGGTTTCTTTGCTTTTCATAACAGGAGTGTTTAATAATTCTCCGCGGAAGTCCAATGTTGTACAGGTCGGCGGCACAATTACTTTTGGAAAATACGAGCAGGACAACGACCTGTCAAACGGGGCGGAGGATATCGAGTGGATCGTTCTTAGTATTGAAGATAATAAAGCACTGGTGATCAGCAAATACGCGCTTGATTGTAAGGCATACAATTATATCAAGACAAATATTACCTGGGAATACTGTTCTATTAGAAAGTGGCTTAACGATACTTTCTGTAATTCTGCATTCAGTTCGGAAGAACAGGAAAAGATAGAGATCACTAAAGTTTATAATGACGTAAACCCTGATTTCACTACGTTTGTTGGGAGCGCTACTGAGGACAAGGTTTTCCTTTTAAGCATTCCTGAAGTCAGACAATACTTCAGTTCGGAAGAGTCTTTGGAATGTATTGCGACAGAATATGCCAAAAGATTGGGAGTTTATACGTATACCACTGATGACAATATAGACGGCAATGACACCTGCTGGTGGTGGCTGCGTACACCGGGCGCTTATTCTATGTTTGCTTCGAGCGTTACCCATACTGGTTTAATTGACACTACCGGTCAAAACGTCGCTCGGAATACTAATGCCGTTCGTCCGGCTATGTGGATCAATATCGGGTCATAATCATTGGAATTTGTTTTATACGACGAATTAGTAAAATAACACATTATCACAGCATTTATTAGTTGCAGGAGGAATTTGATCATGAAAAAGACATTGTCGATGCTGACCGTCCTGGCGATGGTCATCTCGCTGGCCGCAGGGCCGTTGACCGCCGTTTTTGCTGAAAACAGCAGCGCAGGCGACGGACAAAACGATCCGGAATACGTCCGGTTCACCGGAGCCGGGTTTGACCCCTACGCTTCTTTCGAGTTCAGCGATAACGGGCAGTACGATACGATAGATCCCGACAGCGTAAGATGGGCGGCGATCCGCCACCGCACCGCGGCAAGGTACAACGAGAACAACGTGGAATATATTGCCCAGTTTTACGTGATCCCCCCAGCGGAGCCCTTCATTCCCGCCCATTATATCTATTCCGGGGAGTGGGAGACGACGATACTGGATATGACCTCCGTTGCCGCGCTCTACGGCCGCGAATCGATCTGGGATTCGGACCACTATACAGCGGCAAGTCAGATACGCCTTGATCCGCTGGAGCCGGACCGCGATGCAGATAATTTCGACGACAGCACCGGACGCGGCATAGTCACGGAAGGGGACTACGTCGACATCGCCTGGATCGCGTTCTTCGAGAAGGAAGAGGACGCCAGGGCATACACCGGCAGTGAAGATACGCCGTATTGCCTGCTGGACGCCAACAGCCTTTCCAGCCCCTTCCAGATCCATAATCTCAAAGCCGACTATATGGGAGGCCAGAGCGTCGACCCCGAAGCCACCGACGCGCCGGTGGAGATATCCGGGCCCTCCGCGCTGTTCGCCTTAAATTATGAAGACGAGCTCAACGATTTGCTATTCGCAGGAAACCGCAATCTTATAGAAGACGTTTCGTTCAATGATAACTGCTACCTGATCTCCGTCTCTGCCGGCGGCGACCAGAATATGGATATCTGCTTCGGCACTTTGGCTGCGGACGGTTACATCGACGCCATTTCCGCGGACGAGAACAAGGTGGTCCAGCTGGCGGTACGCATCGATCCCGAGGCGGGCGGCGTCAACGGCAACCTCTACTGGCAGACGGATGAACATCCCGGCTACAGCGAGCCCCAGAACGCGGCATATAAATACGACAATACCACCGATATACAGGTGGTCAACATCGATTTCACCAAGGTCAAAAGATGGGAAGGAAACGTGGGCAACCTGCGTTTCGATCCTTTCCCGGAGACCAAGGAAGATACCGAAGTGGAACTGTATTACATAGCTTTCTTCACGAACCTGGAATCCGCCGAGGCATATGCCGAGAAGTTCCTGGCAGAAGGGCTGCCCGCCACTCCCGCGCCTACGGAAAAGCCTACGGCTGCTCCCACCGCGGAACCTACCGAAGCGCCTACGGCCGCGCCCACCGACGCTCCGGCGACCGATGCTCCCGCTACCGACGCGCCCGCGACGGAAGGTAAAGGTGACGAGAACAACGGAGACAGCAAAGATGATCAGGCAAAGAAGGGGATACCCACCGGCGCCGTCATCGGAATAGTAGCCGGAGCTGTAGCAGTGGTTGCCGCGATCTGCGCCGTCGTCATCGTCAAGACCAAAAAGAAATGATCGGAGCTGCGGACGTATCTGAACGCATATAACGCACATGACAAGAGAAGCGGCAGGCGGTCTCAAAAAGGCCGCCTGCCGTTTGTGCGCCGCTGCTGATCATTGCCGCGCTTCGACTGTATTCAGTTCGCCTTATCCTTGAGCTCCAGCGCCTGCTTCTCCACGAAATCCGCAACTTCTTTCACCGTCTCCGGCTTAAGCGGCAGCGGGATCCCGGCGCGCTCCAGCGTCTCGAAATATCCGTACATTCCGCCCATACTGCAGAGTTTCAGATAGCTTGACCAGGCGTCGCCGCCTTCGGCCTTGATCCTGTAGAGGGAGAAAGCGTCCAGCTGGGCCAGCGCGTAATCCACGTAGTAGAAGGGGTACAGGAAGATGTGCTGCTTCTGCATCCAGAAACCGCCGCCTTCCAGGAATTCGTTGCCGTCGTAGCTGCGCCAGGGCATATATTTACGTTCGATCTCGCGCCAGATCACGCGGCGCTCGGCAGCAGTGGCAGATGGGTTTTCGAACACTTTGTGCTGGAATTCGTCAACGCATACCAGGTAGGGGATGGTCTTGAACGCGTCGCAGAAGTGAGCGAAAAGGTATCTGCCGGTCTTATCCCCGAAGAACCGCTCCATATACGGATATGCGAACATTTCCATCGTCATCGAATGGATCTCGTTGATCTCGCTGGTGGAGAAGGTCAGCATCGTCATCGGAAGCCTGCGTGAAGAATAAAAGGCCTCGAAAGCGTGACCGGCCTCGTGGGTCAGCACGTCTATATCTGCAGAGGTGCCGTTGAAGTTGGAGAAGATGAAAGGCGCCTTGTAATCTGCCAGGAACGTGCAGTAGCCGCCCAGGTGCTTGTTTTCGCGGGTGACGAAATCGAACAGCTCGTGTTCCGTCATAAAGTTGAAAAATTCGCCGGTCTCGGGTGACATCTCTTCGTACATCAGGCGCGCCTTTTCGGTCAGTTCCTCCGGAGTGCCGATGGGGGAGGCGTTGCCGTCCGCAAACATCAGGTCCTCGTCGTACCATTCCAGTTTGTCAAGGCCGATGCGCTCCGCCTGCGCCTTGAACATACGTTCGCAAAGCGGAGTGACGTACTTCCTGACTGCTTCCCGGAACGCGGCAACGTCTTCCGCCTTGTAATCGTAGCGGCCTCTGGCAAGATACACGTAATCGATATAGCTCTTGAATCCCAGCTTTTTGGCGATCCTGCAGCGGGTCTTGACCAGCTTGTCGTACAGCTCGTCAAGTTTGTCCGAAACGCCTTCGTACAACTTTGCCCAGGCCTCGAAAGCCGCCTTGCGCTCGGCCCGGTCGGTGGACTGCATATGCTTTAAAAGGCCGTAGAAGTTGCACGTTTCGCCCATGAATTCCACGGAACATGCGGCCGCGGTCTTGGAGTATGTGGTCGTGAGATTGCTCTCCTTTATCATGTCAAGTATGACCGCGGGCTTGACCAGTTTGATCTGGGTCTCCGTGTCCTGGAAGAAGTGTTTTCCGTATTTTTCTTCCAGCTGAGGACGGAAGGGACTGTCGAGCATGGCTTTGCCCGCGGCCTTTACCACCAGCATCAGCTTAGGCATGGCGCGGTTGAAGAACTTGATCTCGCCGTCGTAATATTCGTCCTTCATATTCATAGTATTGCGCACTGAAGCGATGACCTGCTGCGTCGCCACCGTCTCCGTGATCTTCGTAAACGCGGTGAACGCTTCGTCCGCTTCTTCGAACGACTTCGCTTTCTTAAACTTTTTAAGCCAGGCGGAATATTCTTTTTTCGCTTTCGCCACGTCGGGCCTGGTGTAGACAAGATCTTTGAATTTTTCCACGGTCAATACCTCTCTTCTGTGTGTGGTTCGTGCGGCGCGTCAATGCGGCGCCGCGGGGAACGGTGATATTTTACACTTTTTATCGATTTTTTGAAATACGGGTAGATAAAGGTCAATTTTCACAGCCGGTTTCTCCGGCCGGTTTCCTCAGAACCCTTCCAGCTTCTCCCAGAGCCCCGAATTCTGCATAAACGCTTTGTAGGCAGAAAGATTGACCCCTGCGCCGATATCGCCTGCGAAATGGTTAAGGCCCTTGACCGCGCCGGAACCGTCCTTGCCGCCGCCCTCGCTGTTCCATTTGAGCAGGTAATAATGGCCCGGAAGCGCCCTGAAACGGGCAAGTTTCTGCGCGCAGTCCGCTTCGACTCTGGTCTCGCCGTTCAGTATTTTTTCTCCCGTGAGGCCGTCGGTCACCGCGTACGTAACGGTCAACGGCTCGTGCAGGTCGCTGGCCGCCACCAGCGTAACGAGGCCGTCCTCTCCGGGTTCGTCGCACATCAGGCAGAAAGGCTGCTGTGAGCGTTTGATATATTCGTAAGCCAGTTTTTTTCTGCCGTACCAGTCCACTACCGCGTCGGAGACCTGGGGCCAACCGTCGATGACGTTCCACCATATTATGCCGCTGCGGTACCATTTTCCGATGCGGAAATGCTCAATGAAAAATTTCATTGCCTCCGCCTGGGAGATCTGGCTCTCAAGCGCGTACGTTTCGATATCACGAGGCGCCGTTCCGAACAGCCTTTCCACCTGCCGGGTCATCAAAGGCACGCGGTACGCGAAAGGCGCCGAAGGGTCGGTCTCCATGCTTGCCGAATGGACCAGCCATTCAGGATCGGTGCATACGGCGCCGTCGCCACGGTTTTCGAGCGCTTCCTCAGAGAGAAAAGAACGGAGCGTCGCCGGTGAAGGGCAGCCGTGGTATCCGGTCTCGGAAGCGAAGTGGCATATGGACTGATCGTAATAGAATTCGCCTTTAAAGAAGTCCCTGGGACCCCACAGATGGTCTTCCGCAGGGAGCCTGCCGGTGGCAAACACTTCTTCGTCCATATATGGGGAGCTGGGCAGGTAGGGGCGGAAGCCGTCATGCCGTTCCACCACGCCGGCAATAACTTCCCGGGTGAGTTTGTTGGCGTTGGGATCCACGCGGTTTACGGGTTTGCCGTTAACGGAACCGCCGCGCCATTGACAGAAAATGTCGTTTTCATTGTCCCCGGACCACAGCGCTAAAGAGGCGTGGCCGCGGAACTCTTTCACTACGCTGATCGCCTCGGCCCGCACCAGTTCCTGCATCCTGGAGTCGTCGGGATACAGCCCGCAGGCCATTGCGAAGTCCTGCCACACCATTATGCCGTGCTCGTCGCAATAGTCGTAAAGCAGGTGGGAAGGGTACGGACCGCCGCCCCAGCAGCGTATCATATTGCAGCCCAGATCGCTGGCCAGCTCCAGGCCCCTGATGGTGCGGTCGTCTATGCGGGAGGGGAAAACGTCCGCGGGCACCCAGTTGGTGCCGAGAACGAATATATCCTTAACGTTGACGCGGAACAGGAATTTTCCTTCGGGTCCGGCAAGGGAAGTGCGTTCCAGTTCTACCGTGCGTATGCCGTGGCGGAAAGTTACCCGGTCAAATATCTCAGCTTCTGTTTCGGGCGTCCTGGCAGCGAGTGATCCGTCATCGTTTCTGGCGGTTCGGGAGAGTATCAGTTCCACGTCGTACAGTGCCGGATCGCCGTAGTTTTTAGGCCACCAGAGAGCCGCGTTCTCAACGCATATCTGCATCACGTGATTGGCCGACCACAGCATATCCGACTTTTCGAATCGCGAATCGACCCTGCCGTACCGGTCTCTATGAATGCCGCGGACCGTGAGCGTCAGGTCCCTGAGGTCGTCGAAGTCCGATCCCACTTTTGCCTTGAGCACGAGCCCGGCCCGGTTGTGCTTATTGCCTCCGTCTGAGGCGGTCTCTACGTCGGCCGTGACCAGGTAGAAACTGCTTATGCGCTGCCTTGGCCTGTACGTGAGCGTAACGGGGCGCCAGAGGCCGCCGGTCAAGGCCCTCGGCATAATGTCCCAGCCGTACATCGACGGCGCTTTACGGACCGCCAGAGAGTCCTGAGTGTATTTCATTGCCCAGCAGCGGGCGGGGAGCTCGAACTTCCGCGCGTAAACGGTTACGGGAATGATGTGCACCACCAGCGAATGGATCCCGGTGGCAATGCCGCGGAGCGGAAACTCATGGGCGATCAGCATATTCTCCGTTTTCCCGATAAGCGCTCCGTCAACAAATATCTCGGACACCGTGTCGATGCCTTCGAACCTCAGGCAGGGCTCGTCAAATTTACTCTCCGCGCCTTCGCTTCCGTCTCCGGCTCCGTCAATACCTGTCTCGAACCTCGTATAATACCACAGGTGCATGCATTCCAGATCCTGGAGCTTCAGAACGTTCGTGCCGGCGAAGATATCTTCCGGCAGCTTTCCGGCCCTTATAAGATCCAGTTCGAAATTGCCCGGCACTTCTGCGGGGATCGTCTCTAGCCCCGATCTTTCGATCTCCTCGGGCGTTGTGAATTCAAGCCGTTCTTTATCGACCCGGCTGTTGGGGCAGAGGCAGAGCTTCCAGCTGCCGAGCGGCATGTCTTTTTGCACTTGGGACCTTTGCATTCTATCGATCCTTTCGGCCGCGTGATCATGCGGCAAAATGATTTTTAAATCGCGCTATTTATTGCGCCCTTTTCAACGCTTCTTACAGCACTTCTTACCGCACTTCCGCGCTGCCCAGCCTGTAAAAACCGTCTTCCGTCTTGACGCTCGCTTTAAGCGCCAGCTCGATAGGCCGCGACCCTTCGAACAGGCCGATCTCTAATCCGTAATTTCCGGGCTCCGCCAAGGGCCTGAAAGCCACGTCTTCCACCGTCTTTTCTCCCGGCTTCCATCGGCGGCAGTCCGCGTCAAGCGTCTGTACGTAATTGACGCCGTCGCCCGTCAGCCTGAGCTTCAGCTCGAATCTGCGGTATGACGCGGCAAAACCTTTGTTGACCATATGCAGCCGTATCCTGTTATTGACGCCGGAGAGGAGCGGAGGCAGCTCGATCCCCTCGATGAAGAACCAGTATCCCAGCCTGTTGGCGCCGTATTCCGTAAACCAGGGCTCCCGTTCCAGCCAGGGTCTGGGATAACCGTGGAAGCCGGCGAAGGTAGCGTGCGTCTGCTGCATTGCCTCCAGGAATGGATAAGCGTTTTTGAACACGCGAGGCGCCACCGCCGTGTAATGTTCGAACTCCAGCACTATCGGCGCGTTGGGGTAGTAATATTCGAAGAGCCAGGGCGTCCTGAGCGTACTGTACCCGCAATTGTCGGCGTAGCAGCTTACGCACACGGAGTCGTCGTCCAGTCCCAGCCCCAGCGATGCGGCGTAGTCGATAAGCTCGAGATTTTCCTGCTGCCCGCGGCTCCAGCGGTGGTTGATATGGTCATCGTTCAGGATGACGAACTTGTCCGGGAAATTTTTAACGTGGAGGTCGATATGTTTTTTAATGACCTCGGCAGGGTAGATGATGTCGCTGCCGTTGCCCGTGTGGCCTTCGCCCCAGGTGCCGAAGGTGCCCACGTCCACCAGTTCGATACGCGGGTCTTTATTGAATTTTCGCCCTGCTTCTTCCATAAAGCGGGCAAGCTTTTCGAGATACACCGGATCTCCGTAATCCGGCTCCAGCCTTCCTCCCGGCAGCGCGTAGCATTTCGCTCCCGCCTTGAACACGTATTCCGGTGTGGCGAAGGGGATGCCGCCTGAACCTTCGTAGGTCACCAGGCGCAGGCTGAAGCGGTAGTCGTAACGGCTCCATTCTTCCATAATGCCGTCGATGTACGACCAGTCGTAGACGCCTTCTTCTTTTTCCACGTCCCCCCAGTCGAAGCGCAGGTACAGGTGGTTGAGCCCCGGGAAATCTTCCAGGTGGTCGGAGGGATCGTGGTCAACGCGGTAATTCGGGCGCAGGTAGCCGTTGTCGATGTAGTGCCAGTACCAGCCTTTGTGCGGATTCCGCAATATGCGCCGGTCGTCGGACAAGGGCCTCATGTCCCGGTAAAAGGGATGGCGAAGGGGAATGTCATAATTGCCCGTTTCCACGGCGTGGCAGGTCAACGGCTCGGGATGATCTACGCGGTTGGGATAATCATACATAGCGATTCCTCCGATGATGATATTTAATTGTCATACGCTAAATCGGTTTGATTCCGGCCGCGACGCCGGAGCTTGAGTCACAGCACGGAGATGCCGAAGCTGTTCACGAGGGCTGTGATCTTTTCGCCTCTTTTGCACATGGGGCAGGAAAGGGCGGAACCGCTCACGTAGTCGGGAAGGTCTCCGGGATTGAATACGGAATGTACCGGAAGCCCTGCGCATTCGGATATCCTTGCGAAAATGGAGCATATGCCGGCGGGACGGCCGTCGAAGTACTTGATGGCTTCCACTGCGGATTCGGCGGTGTAGCCCGATACCACGGAGGCGGTAAGGACGAGCACCGATTTGTTGCGGATCATGGGAGCCGTATTGTCCCGGAAGAACAGCTGGCTTCCGCTGACGTATTCAGGCGTCAACACGTAAATGTCCCTGCCTGAATTGACGGAAAAGGCGTCCGCGGCGGTGAGCATTTCGGCCATACACGCGCCGATGACCTCGGTATTGTCCAGGCATAATATCGTGTCAACCACTGCGCTTATCCTGTAATGTTCGCCGAGCGCTTCCGCAATGGCTCTGGCTTCTTTCAGCCTTGCCTTGTTGGACGCGATGTCGATATAATAATTCATATGAGCGTGGGAGGTGGCGAAATGTCCCTTGTAGATATTGAGCCGGAGATAGGGACTCTTAGTTTCTATTTTGTAAGCTTGTCCAAGTGTCATTATTCTGGCCTCCTTTTTTTAATTCTACCACAAATCCCGTGAAAAACAAACCGGTTTGTTGTATAATCCGTATTGACGCAAACGTACGGACGCATACCGGGCATTCGTTTGACCGGTGAGAAACAGGAGGAACGGTCATGAACTCTGAAACCTGCAATAAAACGGACCTTATGGGGAAAGCCGCGGACCCCGCGTTCTGGGAGGGAGTCAGGAACGATCCCGTCTTTGAAAAATACGTAAGATCCTTGAAGGACCTCTGGCGCGAGAATTGCGAAAGCGATATCATACCGTCGCTCAGCTACGCCAGATTCAAGCTTTTCTGGAGCACCGGAGACAGAAAGGAGTACGAAAAAGATTATTTCTCCAGGCGCAAGGCATTGACCGCTTCCGCGCTGCTTTCTGCCATATACCCGGAAGAAGAAAAATACGTTTTGAAACTGATGGAAGTGATCTTCGCCATCTGCGACGAGTATACCTGGTGCCTGCCTGCGCACCAGACCGACCCCAAAGTGAACAACAACGTGCACATGGATCTTTTCGCCTGCGAGACCGGATTTGCGCTTTCCGAGATATATTGCTTCCTGGGGGACAGGCTCGACGAACTTATCCGTGACAGGATACGGGTGGAGATCGAACGCCGCATAATAAGGCCTTTTATTGACGGCTCGCCGCTTACGTCCGATCACAGGTATCTCTGGGAGAACGTCACCAGCAACTGGGCCGCAGTCTGTGCAGGCTCCACCGCATGCACTTTTATGCTTATGAGGCCCGAACTTTTCAACGACCAGCTGCCAGTCATTGAAAAATGCATGGAGCATTATCTGAACGGTTTCGGAGACGACGGGATATGCACCGAGGGCTGCGGATACTGGAATTACGGATTCACTTTCTTTACGGTGTATTCCGATATGGTGAGGCGCTTTACGGGCGGGGCGGTGGATCATTTTAAGGACCCGAAGGTCAGGGCGATCGCCACGTATATGCAAAAGGTCAGACTGTCCGGCAGCTGCTGCGTCAGTTTCTCGGATTCCGGGCAGAGATATACCTGTCCTCTTGGGATCATTCATTACCTGAAGCACGAATATCCCGAAGACGTGCAGGTGCCCGCTCCTGAATATGATTCGTTCGTGGACGCCCGCGCCCGTTTCTGTTCCTCTTTGAGGACGTTTACGTGGCTCGATCCAGAACTGATGAGGCCTGACGCGGAACCTGATTTTTGCGAATATTTCGAGAAAGACGCTCAGGTCTACATACGCAGGACGCCTCGATACGGTTTCGCGGCCAAGGGAGGCCATAATTGTGAGGAGCACAATCAGCTGGACGTGGGCACGTTCATATATGCAAAGGGAGGCCGTCAACTCATCTGCGACCTGGGTGCCGGTCCTTACACCCGTCAATATTTTTCTTCCCGCCGCTATACGGACTACATCGAATGTTCGTCGCTGGGCCACAACGTCCCCACCTTCGGAGGCGTTTCCGAAGGGAACGGCAGGTCGTTCCGGGCAAGAGACGTAAAGTACGCGGACAACGTGTTTTCTCTCGATATTGCCGGTGCCTATCCTGCTGACGGGCTCAGGTCCTGCCTGAGACGCTTCGAGCTTTTAGATGATGGCGTTGACCTGGTCGACCGGTTCGATTATGCGGGAGAGGGATCTGTTTGCGAGCGCCTGATCACGCAATATGAACCGGCCGTCGAAGAAGGGCGGATATATATCGACCGGGACGGTACCGACGGCGGCTGCGTTGTGCATTTCGACGGTTCCTTGGCGTCGAACGTGCGGGTGGAAACGGCGGAGCGAGAAGGCAAAAGGATATGCTTTATCATCATATTCGAACTGAAGCCCGGGACGGAAAGTTTCTGGCTCAAAATTCGTTAACAAGGCCTGAAAGAGTAAAAAACGTGCAAAAACGCATAAATGATTGATTAAACGGCCTCCGGATGGTACAATTGGGCCGAGGTCGGCTATGGAAAAGAATATCATTCGAAAACTGAGCATAATATTTGCGGGTCTCGCTGGGCTGTTCGCGGCACTTGAGATATTCTTGAACAACGGGACGTTTGGCGAAAAAACGGGCAGGATCTCATTAGTTATCATGGGAGCCGCTGCCTTTGTTTTTATAATATATTATGTGATCCGCGGCCGGCTGTATAAGAAACTCGACGCCTGGTTGCTGTTTTTGTTCTTATTGTTCGCTTTCATAGTCACCTGGGCGTATTACGGCTTTTCGGTGCATCTGTTCACTCCACGAGTGTATTATCTCTGGAGCTTATTCATTTTCCTGTATTGCGCCGCGCGCGTTATGGAAAAGCCAGAGCCTGTAGTAAAAGCGTTCTCGCTCGCATACGTTCCTGCTACGTGCGTGATCGGCATATATATACTCATACACGCCACGTTGACGCTGCGCGAGGCGATACCGGGAAGCGACAGGATACTGGGCTGCTTCCGGGTGGGAAGATTGTGCGGCCTGGGCAACGCCAACACTATGGCCTACTATTGCCTGACGGCCATAATGCTTTCCATATACGGCGTCGTCAAAGGAAAAAAAGTCGAAAAGATCTTTTACGGTATTGCCACCGCCGTATTGTGGTTCCTGATGGGGATGAACGACAGCCGCACGATGAATTACGCGCTGGCATTCACGCTGGCCGCGTTCCTGTTCGTATTGACCCTTAGATATCTTGCGAAAAAGGGAACTAAAAAGATCGTCAGGATACTTGCGGCAATTGCGGTATCGGCGGCTGCGGCATTGTCCGCGGTGCTGCTGTTTATGGTACCGACTCACATATACAGAGCCTCCGTATCGGTTGCGGCCAAGGCGTCGGGAGATCAGCAGATGCTGGACAACGTGGAACTCATATATGAGCGGAATTTAGGAGACGTGGAAACGCTTACGGACAGAGGCCTGGTCTGGGAAAAAAGCGTAGAATTGATCTTTAAGACGCCCAGGCGCGCGCTTCTGGGCATTTCGGTAAAAAGCGCCGAAGTGGTAAACGGCGTTTATGAAGGGCGCCACGACATTACGATGCCTTTCGCACATACCATGTTGCTGGAGGTATTCAGAAGGATGGGGCTGATAGGGCTCATAATATGGGTCGCGCTGCTAATCATATGGTGCAGGAACGGGATAGTCAGATCTTTCGCGCCGGATCAGGACCTGGGCCTGGTATATCTGATGGCCGCAGCCGCCGGAGTGCTGCTGACCGGCATCACCGAACTGGGGCCCTACGTGCTCTCGGTGGCAATGGGCGTCCCGTATTTGTTTTTCCTGTGCTGCGGAATTGCCATGAGGGATGGTGACAATGAAAAAACGGATCTTTCTTAATATCATAATCTGTCTGGTCCTTGCGGCCGTCGCGTTCCTTACTGGGGCCTTTTTTCAAAAGGACAGGGACGAGCGGCAGCGGGCCGCATCCATGAACGCTAAAAGGGCTCTGAACGAGCAGCACGAGGCGGAGCAGAAACTGTCCGGCGTAGATCTTGTGCCTGGCACGTCCCGGGAGATGCTTTATGCCGGTTACTGGAAGACGGGCGAGGAAAGCGAACTGCTGTTTACGGAAAAAGAAATAAAGGACTATCTTTATAACAACCCTTTGTACGTTGCCTATTTCGACGAGGCGGCAGGCAGGACTTTGAAATTGATGATGAACGATCTGCCTGACGAGCTTGACGGCAGCGCGGTCAGGGCGCTGGCGGATCCGGCTTATATCGACCGTATGGCAGAGGGCGGGACAGTGTTTGTCAACGGCAGTACGCCTGACGGCGCTTATTGGGACGCTCTCCGTAATAATTGCTCCTTTGACCGGATCGGTGAAAAAGTCAAGCCCCAGTATTGCATCTGCGTGAAGCGGACTCTGGCGATGATCGTTCCCACGGATGATTTCGCTTCCGGCGACATAGACGAACTGTATTGCAACGATTTTATAAGCGCCGAAGTGATGCCCCTTACGGGCGCAGTGGTATTGCACGAAAGCCTTGACGGCGGGTGGTGCTTCGTATTATACGGGTCCTATTGCGGCTGGGTGAAAAAAGACTGCCTTGCTGTCTGCGCAGATAAAGCAGAATGGCTGGCGGCAACAGACCCGGAAGACTTCCTTACAGTTACAGGGTGCGAGATCACGCTGGACGAGACCGCGGTCCGCGGCAATACCGACGGTCTGACGCTCCCCATGGGCACGAAGATCAAATCGCTCAAAAATCAGGAAGGTCAGGTCAACGGCCGCGAGACTTACGGCTGCTACGTGACCATGATCCCGGCGAGGGACGCATACGGAGCGCTTTCCTGGGAGACCGTGCTCATACCCGTGTCAAAAGAAGTTACGGCAGGATATCTGACCATGACTTCTGACGCGGTGATCGAACAGGCGTTCAAGTTCCTGGGCAAGATATACGGCTGGGGCGGATCTTTCGCTTCAAACGACTGTTCCGGAATAGTGCGTCAGATATATGCCTGCTTCGGATTCGAACTGCCCCGCAACAGCGCCGCCATCGGCCAGAATTACGACCTGGGCGCCCGGGATTTCTCCATAATGACCGCCGATAAAAAGCTTGACATTATAAAAAAGCTTAAGCCCGGATCCCTGCTCACCATGGACGGACATATGATGATATATCTCGGCACGGTCGACGGCAAACCGTACGTCATCAGTTCATGCGGCACGTTTTACGCACAGGATGACCAAGGCGGCAGCCCGGTCAGGGCGTACGGCGTGTTCGTTTCCGGCCTTGACCTTTTAAGAGCTGACGGCAGCACCTGGCTGGAGAGCCTCACGTATTTTCAATCCAAAGATTATTGAGGGCGGCATTGCCGGTCGCCGCGCTTTTTTAGATCGTTCCCTCTGCGCCTGACCTGACGCTTTTATTTAGTGCGCGTTTATGGTATAATAAAAACGTATGAGCCCGGGCATATCCGGGCGGAACGACATCCATATCGAAGGAGGTATGAATTATGGAACTTAAATTTTATGAATGTGAGAATTGCGGCCAGATCATTGCCAAAGTCAAGGATACGGGCGTTAACGTTATGTGCTGCGGAAAGCCTATGAAAGAGATCGTGGCCGGGACCGTGGAAGCTTCCAAAGAGAAGCACATCCCCGTGTATTCCGTAGAAGGTGGAAAAGTCACGGTAAGAGTAGGTTCCGTTGACCATCCCATGCTTCCGGAGCATTATATCGAATGGATCGCCCTGCAGACCGACAAGGGAAACCAGAGGAAGGCATTGACGCCGGGCAGTATTCCGGAAGCCGTTTTCATGATCTCCGAAGGTGAGAACGTACAGGCGGTATACGCTTACTGCAACCTGCACGGGCTCTGGAAGGCGTGAGCGGCCATGAGGATAACTCTTAACGAAAACGAAGAGATCGTGGCGGTGGTAAAAGAAGGGCTGAAGAAGACGGGAGGGTATTGCCCCTGCCGTACCGAAAGGACGCCTGCCTTCAAATGCATGTGCGAAGAGTTCCGGAACCAGATAAAAGATCCGGAGTTCGAAGGGTATTGCCACTGCATGCTGTATTACAAGCATAAGGACTGAGACGAAAAGGAGTGAATACGTATGTCTGAAATAACCGTAACGTCCGCAAATTTCGACGAGATAGTTGCCGGATCCGAGGTCCCCGTACTGGTGGATTTCTGGGCCGAATGGTGCGGCCCCTGCCGCATGCTTTCTCCGGTGATCGCCGAGATCGCGGAAGAGAGAAAAGATATAAAAGTGGGAAAGGTCAACGTTGACGAAGAACCTGCCCTGGCAATGAAGTTCGGGATCCAGGCCATTCCCACGGTGATCCTGTTCAGGGACGGAAAAGCCGCGGCGAAGTCAATGGGATACAGGCCCAAGGCGGAACTGCTGAAAATGCTGGACTGACCGGCTGAAAACCGTATTATTTGCATCGTTTACGAAAAAAGGAGCAAGAAATGAAGATAACTGATTCTGTCAGATACGTCGGCGTGAACGACCGTAAGATCGACCTTTTCGAAGGCCAGTACGTGGTGCCGAACGGCATGGCGTACAACTCCTACGTCATCCTGGACGAGAAAGTCGCCGTAATGGATACGGTTGACAGGAACTTCTCCCACGAGTGGCTGGACAACCTCAGGAAGGAACTGGGCGGCAGGAAGCCGGACTATCTCGTGGTCTCTCATATGGAGCCGGACCATTCGGCCAACATCAAGAACTTCGCGGATCTCTATCCGGGCGCCGTCATCGTCGCCAGCGCCAAGGCATTCGCCATGATGGCAAACTTCTTCGGCACCGATTTCGCCGGCCGTAACCTGACGGTAGGAGACGGGGATCAGCTGTCCCTGGGAAGCAGGACGCTTACTTTCCGCACCGCGCCCATGGTCCACTGGCCCGAAGTGGTGATGTCCTACGACTCAAAGGACAAGATCCTGTTTTCCGCGGACGCCTTCGGCAAGTTCGGCGCTCTGGACGCGGAGGAGGACTGGGCCTGCGAAGCCAGAAGGTACTATTTCGGCATAGTGGGAAAATACGGGGCTCAGGTCGTCAACGTGCTTAAAAAGCTTGCGGGACTGGACGTGAATATCATATGTCCTCTCCACGGACCCGTGCTTTCCGAAAACCTGTCCTACTACCTTAATCTGTACGGCATCTGGTCCACTTACGGAGTAGAGACCGACGGCATATTCATCGCGTACACCTCGGTATACGGCAATACTAAAAAGGCCGTGGAACTGCTGGCGGACAAGCTGAAGGAAAAAGGCTGCCCGAAAGTTTCCGTGGCGGATCTGGCCAGGGATGATATGGCGGAAGCCGTGGAAGACGCTTTCAGATACGGCAAACTGGTGCTGGCCACCACCACGTACAACGCTGATATCTTCCCGTTTATGAGGACTTTCATCGATCACCTTAAAGAGCGCAACTACTGCGGCAGGACCGTGGCGCTGGTGGAGAACGGCTCCTGGGCGCCCCAGGCCGCCAAAGTGATGAGAGAGATGCTGTCCGAATGTAAAAATATAAAATTCGCCGAGAATACGGTGCATATCAAGTCCGCGCTCTCCGACGAGTCCAAGAAGCAGATCGACGCCCTGGCAGAAGAACTTTGCGGCGAATACGTTGCCCGTAAGAGCGAGACCGCCAACAAGAACGACCTTAAGGCGCTGTTCAACATCGGATACGGGCTTTACGTCGTCACGTCAAACGACGGCGAGAGGGACAACGGCCTGATCGTGAACACCGTGACCCAGGTCACCAACACGCCCAACCGGGTGGCTGTCACCATCAACAAGGACAACTACTCTCACCACGTTATCAAGCAGACCGGCATTATGAACGTAAACTGCCTGTCAACGGACGCGCCTTTCTCCGTGTTCCAGAATTACGGTTTCAGAAGCGGCCGCAACGTGGACAAGTTCGAAGGCGTGGAAGAGATGCGCTCCGACAACGGCCTCAGATTCCTGCCTCAGTACATCAACTCCTTCATGTCTCTTAAGGTGGAGCAGTACATCGACATGGGCACTCACGGCATGTTCGTATGCTCCGTCACCGAAGCCAGAGTCATTTCCAAAGTGGAGACCATGACCTACACGTACTACCAGAACAACGTAAAGCCCAAGCCCGAGACGGAAGGGAAGAAGGGCTTCGTGTGCAAGGTGTGCGGATACGTTTACGAAGGAGACGAACTGCCCGAAGACTTCGTTTGCCCTCTGTGCAAGCACGGAGCCGCGGATTTCGAGCCTGTGAAGTGATATCGACCTGACCGGCGCGCCGGGCGAGAGCCCGGGGAGAGGAGAACGAAATGGACGAAAAGAAGACTGGATTCGGAGGATTTGTTGCCGCATTCTTTGTGAGCCTTATGTACAACCTCGGATGGCTGCTGGCCGCTGTTGCCGCGTTGATCGTGTGCCTTGCCACCGGTTTTCCCATCTGGCCCATGTATATAGGCCTTGGGATATGGGTATTGTCCGCGCTCACGAACGCCCTCATCATCACCTTCGGCAACGTGAACGGCAGATGGGTCCGGCTTGACCAGGACAACGTGAACCCCTATTCTAAATCTAACGAGGATTTTCCTTCAAATGGGAAGCGCTGAAGATTACAAAGTCTTAGGACTTGAAGAAAACGCCAGCCGCGAGACTGTAGAGAGAAAGTACGGAGCCATGCTCCGCGCTTACAAACAGCGCACGGACGAGTACGGCGCCACCGACGAGGATATGGAATATTACCGGACGATCACGGAGGCCTACGATAACATAGTAGGCACGGTCCACGATTTTTCGGACCCCAATCCCACGTCGCCGCTGCCTTTCAAGTTTCGCAACTTCTTCTACAAGCTGTCTGCGCGGCTGGATCATTACAAGTTTATCATCTTTATCGTGCTGATCCTGGGAGTGCTGGGCGTGCTCGTCTATTTCCAGGTGAAGGACGCTAAAAAGGACGATATGTATATCAAATTCGTCGGGGCCTACTACGCCGTGAACCCCGGCAACGTGGAATCGGAGCTGGGCGAGAAGAGCCAGGTGTTCAAGTCTCCCCAGGTGTCCTTTTTCTCGGTGACGATAAATTCCACCGAGAACGACAGCGAGACCGCCAACGCTGCCGTGGCGTTCCGGGCCCAGTTCACCGTGGGCTCCATCGATATGATATTTGTCGACAAGGACAACTTCGACGTTTACGTGGCGCAGAACGTGTTCTTGAAGCTTGACGATTTCCTGGCCGAAAACGCGTCCGATCCCGCTTTCAAAGACGTGGGGTTGCACTCATACGGCAGCGACAAGGTGCCCCAGGGCGTTTACGGTATCGAATTTACCGAGGCCGGATCCCTGTATTTCGAAAACACGTCGATGACCTGGCTGAACGACGAGATAAAAGGACAGGAAAGAAGCATGATATTGTGCGTCTGCCGCATGAGCAAAACAGGCGAAAGGGCGCTGGACTATATTAAAGAGCTGGTAGACTGGGCTTACGAACAGGAAAATTGACGCGAAAAGCGCCGCGCCGGTCACCGGACAAACGGAGGATAAAATGGCTGACAACAGCGATATGAACGGAAAAAGGGAAATAGTCGAACCCTCCATACTGGCGGGTTTCCAGGAGTTTCTGCCAAAAGAGCAGATGCTCTTTACGAAAATGCTTGACACGATCAGAGACTCTTTCGAGAGGTGCGGGTTCATCCCGCTGGACACTCCCGTGCTGGAGAAATCGAACGTGCTGCTGGCCAAGAGCGGCGGCGACACTGCCAAGCAGGTTTACAGGTTCGAAAAAGGCGACACGGACATGGCGATGAGGTTCGATCTTACTGTGCCTCTGGCCAGGTACGTTGCCCAGCATTACGACAGCCTGGTATTTCCTTTCCGCCGCTATCACATCGGCAAGGTATACAGGGGAGAGAGGCCGCAGAAAGGCCGCTTCAGAGAATTCTATCAATGCGATATCGATATCATCGGCAACGAGTCTCTGGGTCTCCTGAACGAGGCCGAGATAGTCAGCGTCATTAACGGCACTTTCTCCGCCCTGGACATCGGCGAGTTCACGATCATGCTTAACAACCGCAAACTGCTGGGCGGCTTCTTCGCGTCGCTGGGCATCGGCGATCCCACCGAGGCGCTCCGCATAGTGGACAAGCTTGATAAGATAGGCGGGGACAAGGTCCGGGAGGAACTGGTCTCCATAGGCCTTTCCGGAGAAACCGCCGAAAAAGTGATCGCTCTCACGTCGATAAACGGCAGGCCCGAAGAGGTGTTCGAAAAGATAGAGAAGCTGGAGCTTTCCGGCGTCAACGACCTCTTCGACACAGGCCTGGAAGAGCTTAAGACCGTCTGCGGCGCCATCGCCTTCTTCGGAGTTCCCGAGAACAGGTACTGCGTTGACCTCAAGATCGCCAGGGGACTGGACTATTATACCGGCACCGTTTACGAGACGAAGCTCAACGATTATCCCGAGCTGGGTTCCATCTGCTCCGGCGGAAGGTACGAAGACCTGGCTTCGAATTATACGAAAAAGAAACTGCCCGGTGTCGGCATCTCCATCGGCCTCTCGAGGCTGTTCTACCAGCTGAACGCCGCGGGAGTCATCAGCATCGACGGACGCTGCACCCCGTCGGAAGTGCTGCTGATACCTATGGGAGACACGCTGGGATATACGTTGTCCGTGACGGAGAAACTGAGGAGCGCCGGAATACCCTGCGAGACGTATCTGGAAGGCGGAAAAGTGGGCAAAAAGTTCGGATACGCGGACAAGCTGGGAATACCTTACGCCGTCGTCATCGGCGAGGACGAAGTGGCTGCCGGGACCATCACGGTGCGCGACATGAAGAACGGCACACAAAAAACATATAAAAGCCCCGAAGATTTTATCGCAGAAACTTTTAAAAAGTGATATAATACCGTCATCTGACGTATTGAACGCGCCGGCAGTTCCTTCCGGAGCCCGGGCGGAGGCGGCAGGCGCCGCCTGATCATTGGAGGTAGAATATGAAAAAAAGGAAATTGCTTACAGATATCTTCACGGTCGTGCTGATGCTGGCCATCGTGCTGGTGATCCTTGCGTATCTCAACGTTTTCCCCGGCAAGGACGTTTCGGAAAAGGGTTCACTGAACTACGCGATGCTCACCTACGTGGGAATGCCGCTGGCGCTGTTGTCCGTGCTGCTGATAGATCTCATTTTCCCGCTTATCGACAACCGCGCGAGGCTCAGAGAGCCCGTGTTCGTGATCAAAGTGGTGCTGAAGGCGCTCCTGTTCATTGCCGCGGTAGTGGTGGGCATACTGTTCTTCGTGGTTGACATCGAGAAGCCCAAGAACGAATTCCTCAGAGTAGGCATATTCTGCGCCCTGTATTTCGCCCAGTTCCTGATCAATCTCGATCCTCCGCTTCGCAAGAAGAAAGAAGCTGAGGCGACCAAGGAAGACGAAGACGAGTACGAGGAATTCGACGAGGACGAAGAGGACTTCGACGACGATTTCGACGACGATGACGAAGAGACAGAGAAGAAGTAAGCGCGCCGGAAAGCCGGACTGCCTTCGCCGTTGTTGACGGATTTTTAACGTAAATGGAGCGGGATCTGTGAAAAGGTCCCGCTTTTGTGTTTCGTCTTGGATCTTAAGTATTGCCGCCCCGTTTTCGGCGGTATGGCACAAGGCGCTTTCTCCGCATAAAAAAAACGGCTTGACACTTTTCGCGCCAGTCTGTACAATATCGACAATATAAGTTCCGCCTGGTGCTTATATTAAAGCGTGAAGGAATGAGGGTGATGCTGATGCTGAATGATATCCGTAAGCTGAACGTTTCAGGTACGAATAATTATTCTGCATTCTATTACGTTCCCGTGTCCTTCTGCTGGCGATGGCGGAAGTTCTGAGATCTTTTTCTTTGACCGGCCACATTGCTGCCGGGATTTCGGTTTATAATTATTACACTTTAACAGCCGGCGACGGGGAATTGCGCTTTTTCCGTTCGGAACGTACCATATGCGTATGCGCGAAGCGCGCCGGGCTGACTGCGGAAAGGCAGGATACATATGATAATCGTCCTTAAACAGAACATAAACGAAGCAAGAGAGCAGCAGCTCATAGACTGGCTGAAAAGCCAGGGCCTTGGCGTGCACGTTTCCAACGGCGCGTACCAGACCGTGCTGGGACTCATCGGAGATACGGGCAAAGTCGATATGGAGCTGCTGGAAAGCCTCGACATAGTCGAATCGGTTAAAAGAGTTTCCGAAACTTTCAAGTGCTGCAACCGCAAGTTCCATCCGGAAGACACGGTGGTGGAAGCAGGCGGCGTTAAGATAGGCGGCGGCAATTTCTGCATGATCGCGGGGCCCTGCTCCGTGGAGTCCGAAGAGCAGATCGTGTCCGTGGCCAAAGCCGTAAAGGCATCCGGCGCCAGCGTGCTTCGCGGCGGAGCCTTCAAGCCCCGCACCTCTCCTTACGATTTTCAGGGCCTCAAGGCCACGGGCATCGAGCTTCTAAAGATCGCGCGGCAGGAGACAGGGCTGCCAATAGTATCCGAGATCATGAGCGCCCACGACCTTGACCTGTTCGAAGACGTCGACATACTTCAGGTAGGCGCCAGGAACATGCAGAATTTCGACCTGCTGGTGGAGCTGGGCAAGTCAGGGAAACCCGTGCTTTTAAAGCGGGGCCTGGCCAATACCCTTAAAGAACTGCTTATGAGCGCCGAATACCTGATGGCCAGCGGCAACGAAAAAGTCATCCTCTGCGAGCGGGGCATCCGGACTTTCAGCGACTATTACAGAAACACACTCGACGTTTCCGCAGTGCCCATGCTCCACGAACTGTCGCATCTGCCCGTCATCGTTGACCCCAGCCACGCCACCGGCATTGCCAGAATGGTGCCTCCCATGGCCCTTTCCGCCGTTGCCGCCGGAGCCGACGGACTTATAATCGAAGTCCACAACGACCCCATACACGCCCTCTGCGACGGCGCCCAGTCGCTCCGCCCGGAGGAGTACGACGAACTCGCTAAAAAGATAATGAAAGTCAGGGAAGCAATAAAATGACCGTAGGCATCCTGGGGCTCGGACTTATTGGCGGGTCCTTCGCAAAAGCATATTCTAAAGCCGGGCACAAGGTCCTGGCGTCAAACCGCACACGCTCCACGCTGGAATTCGCCATGCTCTCGGGCGACGTGAGCGGAGAACTGACCGACGACAATATCGGCGGTTGCGACCTTTTGCTGCTTTGCGTCTATCCCGGCGCCTGCGTGTCGTTCCTGCGGGAAAAGGGAAGCCTCATCGGCTCAAAACCGATCGTCATCGACACCTGCGGCACCAAGCGGGCTGTGGTGGAAGCGTGCATGCCCATAGCCAGGGAAAAAGGCTTCACCTTCGTAGGAGGCCACCCCATGGCCGGGACCCAGTATTCGGGATTCAAATATTCCAAGGCAAATATGTTCACCGGCGCGCCTATGGTGATCGTGCCGCCTGACTTCAACGACATAGCGCTGCTTTCGAAGATCAAGGAACTGCTTGAGCCTGCAGGCTTCGGAAAGCTGACCGTCACCACCGCCGAAAAGCACGACAAAATGATCGCTTTCACCTCCCAGCTGGCTCACGTGGTATCCAACGCATACGTAAAGAGCCCTTCCGTCAGGGAGCACAAAGGCATCTCGGCAGGCAGCTACAAAGATATGACGAGAGTGGCCTGGCTCAATCCCGAAATGTGGGCGGAACTGTTTCTGGACAACGCGGACAATCTCAGCGCGGAGCTCTCCGGGCTTATCGCGGAATTGCAAAAATATAAAGACGCCATCGACAACGGAGACCGGGACGGACTTGTGGAACTTTTAAGAGAAGGAAAACGGATGAAAGAGGAGGCGGACGGCAGATGATCAACGCTTCAAAATATCTGAAAAAGATATGCGTCAACGCTTCGTCTGAATACGACGTGGTCATCGGAAACGGCGCCATCGATCTGGCGGGAGAACTCATCTCTGCGCTCGGCGGAGGCAGCGGCTCCGGCAATGCATTCTGCGGCTGCCCGGGCTGCGGGAAAGCGTCTAAACTATTGCTGGTTTCCGACGACACGGTCTATTCTCTTTACGGCGAAAAGGCCGCGGAAACGCTGAAAAAAGCGGGATTCGAATTAAGCGAGTTCGTTTTCCCTCACGGAGAAAGCTCCAAAAATCTGGACACTTACGCGGGGATATTGAGTCGCGCGCTGGAGTCAGGCCTTACCAGAAACGATATGTTCGTTGCCCTGGGCGGCGGCGTAACGGGAGATCTTGCGGGGTTTGCCGCGGCGACTTTTAAGCGCGGCATCCGTTTCGTGCAGATACCCACCACGCTGCTTTCGGCGGTTGACGCCTCCGTAGGCGGAAAGACAGGCATCGACCTTGACGGCGGCAAAAATCAGGTGGGCGCGTTCCATCAGCCTTCGCTTGTTTTGTGCGACCCGGAACTGCTGGAGACGCTTCCGGAGGATCAGTTCAGGTCCGGCCTGGCTGAAGTGATCAAGACGGCAATGATCGCCGACGAGGCTCTTTTCGAAACCCTGGCCCGATATAAGGATCTTCAGGAATTCAGAGCGGATAAGGAAGGCCTCATAAAAGTAACAGGCAGATGCGTGGAAATAAAGCGCGACATCGTGCTGGCAGACGAATTCGACAGGGGAGAGAGAATGCTGCTGAACTTCGGCCACACCGTCGGCCACGGCATCGAAGCCAAAAGCGGTTTCGCAATGCTGCACGGTTTCGCCGTGGCAGCCGGAATGGCGGTGGCAGCGAGGGCGGCCTGCAACAGGAATTATTGTCCCGACGCCGTTCCTGCCGCGCTGGAAACGGTGCTGGAAAAGTTCGGGCTGCCTGCGGATACGGAATACGGCGCGGATGATATATTGCCGTTTATTTACGGCGATAAAAAAGCCGCAGGAAAACTTATAAACCTGGTGGTGCCCAGGAGCATCGGAAAGTGCGAGATAACGCCTCTGCCGCTGTCCGGGCTGGAAGAGTTCCTTTACGACGGAGGGTTGAGATGAGAGATAATTCCGTTAATGATTTCAACGGAATAACCTTTGAAGGCGAGGGGAAGAGCGGCAAGGTGACGGTGCTTCCCGTGAGCCGTTTCGGCTGCGCCCGGGTGCCTTCGTCCAAATCCGCGGCCCACAGGATGCTGATATGCGCCGCATTGTCCGGGGCGCGGTCCGAGCTGGTGCTGGACGGGTGTTCGGAGGACGCCACCGCCACCGCCAGATGCCTCGGGGCTATGGGAGCGAAGATCGAGAAATATGCGGAAGAGGGGCGGGAAGTATTGTCCGTAACGCCTGTGGATTTTGATGCGCTGCCTGAAAAGGCCGTAATGGACGCAGGCGAGAGCGGGTCAACGTACCGTTTCCTCCTTCCCGTGATCTGCGCCCTGGGCTTGAATGCGGAAATACAGCTCAGAGGCAGGCTCTCGGAGCGCCCCATGAAGCCCCTTTTCGACGCCCTTACGGAAGGCGGCGCGTCAATCTCCGCCTGCGGAACCATGGTGAGCGTGTCCTGCAGGATCAGGCCCGGAACGTACCGGCTCCCCGGCAATATATCTTCTCAATTCATATCCGGCATGCTCTTCGCGCTGCCCCTCCTCGACGGCGACAGCAGGCTGGTGATCGAGGGAGATACGGAGTCACGCCATTATATCGAAATGACAGAAAACGTTATTGACGGAGCCGGGATCATATTCTTCCGCGAACCTGACGGATATATGATACCGGGGAACCAGAAATATGCTTTTTCAGGCAGAAAAACGGTGGAAGCCGACTGGTCCGGCGCCGCGTTCCTGCTCGCCGCAGGAGCGTTGTCCCGGAAAGGGATCGCCGTGAAGGGCCTCGAGCTGAACAGCATTCAGGGTGACAGGAAGATACTGGAACTGCTTCGTAGCTTTGGAGCGAGGATAGAATACGGCACAGACGAAAGCGGCCGTGAAAGCGTCAGAGTGTTCAAAAAAGAATTGAAAGCGATCGACGTGGACGCAAAAGAGATACCGGACCTGGTGCCTGTCATATCTGCGGTCGCCGCGCTGGCGGAAGGCACGACCCGGATCTATAACGCTTCCCGGCTGAGGCTTAAAGAATCGGACAGGATAGAGAGCACTGCGGCGATGATACGCTCCCTGGGCGGCTGTGCCGAGATCACGGAGGACGGATTGCTGGTCCACGGCAGGCAGGAACTGTCAGGCGGCTTCGTGGATTCGTTCGGAGATCACCGCATAGCCATGGCCGCCGCGGTGGCCTCGGCAGGCTGCAAAGCATCGGTAACCGTAAGTGATCCCGGGTGCGTGGCAAAATCGTTTCCTGATTTTTGGAAAGTATACGGATCGGAACTGGACGCGGAAGAAGTCCGGAGGTGACTTAAATGAGCTCGACGTACGGCGAAAATATCAAACTTTCGATATTCGGCGGATCTCATTCTCCTGCCATCGGAATGGTGCTGGAAGGCATCGAGGCGGGAAAAGAGATAGATATGGCGGAATTGAACGCTTTTATGGCCAGAAGAGCGCCGGGAGGAGAACTTTCCACTGCCAGGCGTGAGAAAGATATCCCTGAATTCCTGAGCGGGATCAAGGACGGCAGGACCTCAGGTTCGCCCATCTCCGCCATCATCCGGAACACGGACGCCAGGCCTTCGGATTACGAAAAGATCCGCAATATCCCCAGACCGGGACACGCGGATTACACGGCTTTCGTAAAATTCGGCGGCAATGCGGACACGTCGGGAGGAGGACACTTTTCAGGGAGATTGACGGCGCCCATGTGCATCGCCGGAGGGATATGCATTCAGATACTGGAAGAGCTGGGCGTGAAGATAAGGTCCAGGATATTGTCCGTGGGAGACGTACGCGACGAAGGAGAATTGACCCCTGATCTGGCATTGTCCGGTTTCCCGGTGATCGATAAAAAAGCCGGAGAAAAGATGAAAGAACTTATCATAAACGCAAGGGCCTACGGCGATTCCGTGGGGGGAGTCGTGGAATGCGCCGTGTTCGGGCTTCCTGCGGGACTGGGCGATCCTATGTTCGGCGGAATGGAAAACCGCATCGCTTCCATCGTGTTCGGGATCCCCGCGGTCAAGGGCATCGAGTTTGGAGCCGGTTTCGGCGCAGCTAAAATGAGAGGCAGCGAGAACAACGACAGCTTCAGGATGGACAACGGCAAGGTGGTCACGGCCACTAACAATTGCGGCGGGATCCTCGGCGGCATCACCGACGGGATGCCCCTGGTGTTCAGGGCGGCCTTCAAACCCACTCCGTCAATAGCCAAAAAGCAGCAGAGCGTCGACCTGACGTCATTGACGGATACGGACCTGGAGATCTCCGGCAGGCACGACCCCTGCATCGTGCCCAGAGCTTTGCCTTGCGTGGAAGCCGCCGCGGCCATTGCCATATACGACGCCTACCTGAGCTATAAAAAATGCGGAGGCCGGTCATGAACAGAGACGATTACAGGAAATTGATCGATTCCATCGACGAACAGATCGTCAGGCTGTTTTCACAGCGGATGGACGCCGCGGCAGGGATCGCGGAGTTTAAGCGCGAAAACGGACTTCCCATAGTCGACCTTGAAAGAGAGGCCGAAAAGCTTAAAGCCGTTTCCGACGCTTCTCCTGAAGGACTCAAGACTTACACGATGCTGCTCTATTCGCTCATATTCCGGTTAAGCTGCGATCATCAGCAAAAACTGATCGAAGCCGGAACGGAGCCGGAACGCTCGGATCCCACCGGTGAAAAGCCTAAAAAATGCGGCCTCATAGGCGCCCGCCTGGTGCACAGCTACTCTCCCCAGATCCACGAACTCCTGGGAGATTACGAGTACAAACTGTACGAACTCAAAGAAGACGAAGTAGAAGATTTTGTAAAAAACTGCTGCCTGGACGCAATGAACGTGACGATCCCGTACAAGAAGACTGTGGTCCCTTTTATGGACGAGCTTTCCGACGTGGCGGCTTCGCTGGGTTCGGTCAATACGGTGATCAGAAGGCCCGACGGCACGCTGTACGGCGACAATACGGATATTTACGGAGCGATGAAACTGATCGAATTGTCTGGCGTGGATATCAGCGGCAAGAAAGTGCTGGTGCTGGGCTCCGGCGGCACAGGAGTCACTTTCTGCCTTGCCGTAAAAAAGGCCGGAGGAACGCCTGTGATGATCAGCAGGAGGGGAGAGGACAATTACGATAATATCGAACGCCACTCCGACGCCGTAATGGTTATGAACGCCACTCCCGTGGGAATGTACCCCGACGTGAACGCGTCGCCCCTGGACCTTACCCGACTGAAAAACGTAAAATGCGTAATCGACGCCATCTACAATCCCGAGCGCACGGAACTTTTAAAACAGGCCGAATCCCTCGGCATGAAAGCGCTGAACGGCCTTTATATGCTGGTGGCTCAGGCGGCAAGATCCGCGGAGCTCTTTACGGGTAAAAAATATCCCGAAGAGATCGTTCCCAATATAACTTCGAAGATCGCACGCACGATGTACGGCGCGGCTTCCGGGCGCTGGGCGGCCCCCCGCCCGAAAATATTGATCATCAACGGACCAAATATCAATATGCTCGGTATCCGCGAACCCGGAATATACGGCAGCGAGAATTACGAAGCCCTTCTGGAACTCATCAGAAAAAGCGGGGAAGAATTCGGCGCTGAAGTGGAATGCTTCCAGTCGAACCACGAAGGAGCCATTGTCGACCGCATACAGGAAGCGTACGGAAACGTTGACGGCATCGTGATCAACCCGGCGGCGTACACCCACACCAGCGTTGCCATCCTCGATGCGCTGAAAGCGGTGGCTATCCCCGCGGTGGAGGTGCATATCTCAGACGTGGGCAGCCGGGAACTGTTCAGGCAGATATCGTTCGCCGGAATGGCATGCGTGAAGACCTACGCCGGACTGGGATTCGAAGGATACAGGCAGGCAATCAAATTTTTGACGGAATATTTACAAGACCACCGAAAAACTGGTATAAAATAAAAGAAGAACGGAAAGGATGGTAAAACTATGAAAGACGTTCCTTACAAAACTTATCTTGACGAAAAGGAGATCCCGACCGCATGGTATAACCTGAGATCGGCTATGGTAAATAAACCCGCGCCTCTCCTCAATCCCGGCACCCACGAACCCATGAAAGCGGAAGAACTCTCGCCCGTATTCTGCGACGAACTGATCGCCCAGGAACTGGACAACGACACCGAGTATTTTCCGATCCCCGCAGAGGTCCTGAACTTCTACAAGATGTACCGCCCCTCGCCGCTGGTAAGGGCCTACTTCCTTGAAAAAGCGCTGGACACTCCCGCTCACATCTACTACAAGTTCGAGGGCAACAACACTTCCGGTTCCCACAAACTGAACTCCGCCATCGCTCAGGCGTACTACGCCAAGAAGCAGGGGCTCAAAGGCGTCACCACCGAGACCGGCGCCGGACAATGGGGCACCGCTCTCTCTATGGCCTGCTCCTATTTCGGGCTTGACTGCAAGGTCTACATGGTCAAGGTCTCCTACGAGCAGAAGCCTTTCCGCCGCGAAGTCATGCGCGTGTACGGCGCCGACGTGACTCCGTCGCCTTCAGAATCTACGAATATCGGCCGCAAGATACTGGCCGAATTCCCCGGCACCACCGGAAGCCTTGGCTGCGCCATCTCCGAAGCGGTGGAAGTGGCCGTGTCGACGCCCGGCTACAGGTACGTGCTTGGAAGCGTGCTGAACCAGGTGCTGCTCCATCAGAGCGTCATCGGACTCGAGACAGAGGCCGCACTCAACAAGCTCGGCGTAAAGCCCGATATAATCATCGGCTGCGCAGGCGGCGGCTCCAACCTGGGCGGACTTATCGCGCCGTTCATGCGCGACAAGATAAAAGGGAAGCTCGACGCCAGGATCGTTGCCGTTGAGCCCATGTCCTGTCCCAGCTTTACCAGAGGTGTTTACGCGTACGACTTCTGCGACACCGGAATGGTATGTCCTCTGGCCAAAATGTACACCCTGGGTTCAAGCTTCATTCCGGCGCCAAACCACGCAGGCGGACTTCGCTATCACGGCATGAGCTCCGTGCTTTCCCAGCTTTACGATGACGGTTACATGGAAGCCGTTTCCGTGCCTCAGACTGAAGTCTTCAAGGCCGCGGAACTGTTCGCCAGAGTTGAAGGCACGCTGCCCGCTCCCGAAAGTTCCCACGCCATTAAAGTTGCCATCGACGAGGCGCTTAAGTGCAGGGAGACCGGGGAAGCGAAGAACATCGTGTTCGGCCTTACCGGCACCGGGTATTTCGACCTGGTGGCATACGAGAAGTTCCACAACGGAACGATGGACGACTACCGTCCCACCGATGAGGATCTGGCGGCAAGCATCTCGAAGCTTCCGAAGTTCTGATCGATCTTTCCGCATAAGGGCAATTGCGCGCTTCGCCGGGATGGTTTTGTGACGGTTTATCGCGTGATTTTCGTAAATTCGGCCGGACAACGGGATCGGAAACGGAAGTTGACGTAAAAACCTGAAAAAAAGGCAAAAAAATCGTTAAAAATCAAAAATTTTTCTTGACAGGCACCGGGGCGATGTAGTATCATACCCCGGTGCCGCTCTTACGGGGCTCCTTAAACGTTGCCGTTTTTGACCGGAACGACGGTGATAATACGGCGGCTGCCCGCGGAATACGGTCGCGCACGGGCCGTAACATAGGCGAGATTTTATATGGAGGTGCAGTCAGAATGTATGCAGTAATAGCTACCGGCGGAAAGCAGTACAAGGTCGAAGAAGGCGATTTCGTATTCGTGGAGAAGATCGAAGGCGAAGTTGACGACGTCATTACCCTTGATAAAGTTTTAGCGTTGTCCGCAGGCGACGAGGTGAAGTTCGGAACTCCTTACGTAGAAGGCGCTACCGTCGAAGCCAAGATCGTTAAGCAGGGCAAGGGCGAGAAAGTCCGCATCATCAAGCATAAAGCGAAAAAAGGCTACAGGAAAAGACAGGGTCACAGGCAGCCGTTCACCCAGTTGTCTGTCGAGAAGATCAACGCCTGAACAAGCAGATGATAAATATCAGTATCAGCCGGTTTGAAAACGGCACGCCATGCGGTTTTACCGTTAAAGGCCACGCCGGATACGCGCAGGCGGGGAGCGATATAATTTGTGCGGCAGTAAGCGCTCTTTGTTATACGGCTGCGGGTTATTTCGAATCGGGTGAAAAGTACGGATTCAAGATCCTTTACGAAGAGAGAGACGGCTTTATGAAGCTGGAGCTCCTGGAAGTTCCCGAAGGGGAAGCCCGGATAAGGGCAGAGGCGGTAATGGACGCCTGGCTCACGGGGATCGGACAGATCCGGGATGCGTACGGAAAGAAGTATCTGAAGATCATTGACAACCAGACCGGAGGTACAGGTTATGTTAAGAATTAATTTACAGTTATTCGCTCATAAGAAAGGTCTCGGAAGCTCCAAAAACGGCAGAGATTCCGAATCCAAGCGTCTCGGCGTTAAAAGAGCGGACGGCCAGACTGTTCAGGCGGGAACCATCCTCGTAAGACAGCGCGGCACTAAGATCCATCCCGGCGAGAACGTGGGTATCGGCGTTGACTATACGCTGTATGCCAAAGTCGACGGAAAGGTTTCCTACCGCAGGCTCGGCAGAGACAAGAAGCAGGCTGTTATTGTTGCCGAAAACTGAAATAACGAAAAGACGTTAACGAAGGCTGCCGTAATATTTGATTCCGGCGGCCTTTTTTTGACCGTGACGGCGCTCAGGCGGCGCGTCACAGGCAGAGAGCCCGGTGATTTAAGATGTTTATGGACAGAACGAAAATAACGGTGACTTCCGGCAGCGGCGGCAACGGCTGCGTGTCTTTCAGGCGCGAGAAGTACGTCAACGCGGGCGGACCGGACGGAGGCGACGGGGGCAACGGAGGCGACGTGGTATTCAAGGTGGATCCCAGGACCTCCACGCTTTCCGATTTCAGATTCAAGCATAAATTCACGGCCGAGAACGGCGGCAACGGAATGAGCCAGAAGCGCACCGGCAAACGCGGCTCGGACGTGGTCATCGGAGTTCCCAGAGGCACTCTCATTTTCGATGACGCCACCGGCAAACTTATCGCTGACCTTAAAGAGGACGGCGACTGCATCGTCATACTGAAAGGCGGAAAGGGAGGCCGGGGCAATCAGAATTTCGCCACCGCCACCAGGCAGGTGCCCAATTTCGCCAGGGCCGGAGAAGAGGGCCGCACCGCGGAGCTCAGGCTGGAGCTCAAGATGATCGCCGACGTGGGCATCGTCGGATTCCCCAGCGTGGGAAAATCAACTTTATTGTCCGTCACCACCGCCGCCAGGCCCGAAATTGCCGAATATCATTTCACCACCATTGTCCCTAATCTGGGCGTGGTGTATACCGGTTCCGGTGAGCCGTCCTTCGTGCTGGCCGACATACCGGGGCTGATCGAAGGCGCCGCGGAAGGCGCGGGACTGGGTCACGAGTTCCTTCGCCACATCGAGAGAACGAGGCTGCTGATTCACGTGATCGACGTGTCCGGTTCTGAGGGAAGAGATCCTTTCGAAGATTTCCTGGCCATAAATAAAGAGTTGGAGCAGTTCAACGCCCGGCTTTCGGAGCGCCCCCAGATAATCGCCCTTAACAAGACCGACATGGATGAAGGCGGAAAGAAAGAAAAGAAATTCAGAGAGCGGTTTAATGAATGGCTGGAAGAGAAAGAGGCAGAGAACGAAGCCGTCAGGAGCGCCCGGGAAAAAGGCGCGTACGTGATCTTCGATATCATGGCCGCCATCGCCGAGGGCACCGACAATTTGATGAAATATACGGGCAGCATTCTCGGCCGGTTCGACTCCGTGGAGTTCGTTCCGGAGACCGATCTTGAGAGCAGCCTGCCCGAGGAGGACGACGATACTTTCGAAGTTACCATAGATCCGGACGGCGCCTACAGCGTTACGGGGCGCAGGGTGCGGAACCTGGCGCTCTCCATAAACATGACAGACCAGGAGTCTTTCGGATATTTCCAGATGCAGCTCAGGAAGAAGGGCGTTTTTGACAGGCTCCGGGAGATGGGCATTCAGGACGGAGACACGGTCAGGATATACGAGTGCGAATTTGATTTTATGGATTGACCGGAGGACCGGATATGAGCAACAGAAGCGGAATGTTTGAAAACGGCAGCCAGCTCAGCGCGGACGGAGTGCTGATACTGAGGGTGCTGGAGATAATAGGAGAAGCGGTCCCCGACGACACGTTGACGGAGCTCATAATGGCGCCCGGACTGGTCAATTATTTTTCATATTGCCGCTGCCTTTCCGGCCTTACTGAAGCCGGATTCGTCAGCAGAAATCTTGACAGTATGGGCAAAGCATTGTATGATATTACCGCATCCGGCAGTTCAGTGCTGAACTCTCTGAAATACATGATCAGCGGCGGCCTCGGAGCCGCTTACGAAAGCTATATTACCAATCACAGAGACGATATCAGAAAACGCACCAGGATAGACGCCGGATGGACCAGGGACACCCGGGGAAATTATTACGTGCACTGTTTCGTCAGAGAAGGGCTCAAGGCGGTCATCGACCTCACCGTTCCCGTGGCGGACAGGGACGACGCGGAACAGATCACGGCTTCCTGGAAAAACGGAGCTTCGGAAAAATACGTTGCCATATTGAAAACTTTGCTTGACAGGAGCTGAATTGAGATGGACGGAAACGGAAAGAAACAGTGGTTTATTCCCGACGCTTATTTTCCCGCGGACGACAACGGCCACACTTACATAAGCCACGAGGCCGTGTGCGTGCTGAATACGGGGGACGTCGAGGCCAATATCGATATCACACTTTATTTCGAGGACAGGGAGCCCAGGACCGGATTCAAGGCGGTCTGCGGCGCCAGGCGCACCAATCACATCAGGATGGACAGGATCCTGGACGTGAACGGTAAAGGCGTTGACCGGGGCGTGCCCTACGCCATGCTGGTGGAATCCGACGTGCCTGTGATAGTTCAGTACAGCCGCTGCGACACCACACAGAGCGAACTGGCCTTTATGGGGCTGCTGGCGTATTGACCCGGCCGGACATGCGCTCCGGCGCGACATCGCCGGAACGCCGTACAAAAGATGACTTTTTAAGAAGGATATCAGAAGGATAACAAATGAACTTTTCCGATCTGTTTTTCTTATACGCGTTTCTGCCGCTGTGTTTGATAATCTATTTTATTTCGCCGAAAATAAAATATAAAAACACGGTGCTTGTAGTCTTCTCTCTGATCTTCTACTCCTGGGGAGACGTAAAGGCCCTCATACTCATAGTTCTGTATTCTCTTGTAAACTTTGCCCTGGGCCGGGCCATCGAAAAGGGAAGAGGGAAGAAGAGCGGAAAGCTTTTCCTGCTGCTGGGTCTCTTTATAGACCTGGGCATGCTCATCGTATTCAAATATACAGGCTTTTTCACCGAAAACATCAACGGCTTATTCAGGACGTCCCTGAAAGTCCCCAGCATGTGGGTGCCTCTGGGCCTCAGCTTCTTCACGTTCCGGACCGTTTCGTACCTTCTGGACATTTACTGGGAGAAGACGGATTCGGAAAAATACTACCCGGATTTCCTGCTGTTCATATCGCTTTTCCCCTGCACGGTGGCCGGACCTATCGTCAGATTTTCATCCATCGGCGCCGAGCTTAAGGACCGCACGGTCAACGTAGACGATATGTACCAGGGCTTTATGCGGCTCATGGTAGGCCTCGGGAAAAAGGTCATACTGGCGGACAATCTCCTGGCCGTTTCCGACGCGTATTTCGGCGTTGGCGTCGGCGCCGTTTCCTCGCTGGACACCTGGTACGCCGTGATCGTATATTCGCTCTACGTTTATTTCGACTTTTCCGGCTATTCCGACATGGCCATCGGCCTGGCAAGGATATTCGGGTTCCACTTCGAAGAGAACTTCAATTATCCCTTTATGTGCACCTCCATAGCCGAATTCTGGCAGCGCTGGCACATCTCCCTTGGCACCTTCTTCAGAGACTATCTGCTCTACGTGCCCATATTCGGAAAGATGAGGCGCTACGGAGGCCTGTTCCTGGTGTGGTTCTGCACCGGAATGTGGCACGGGGCTTCCTGGAACTACATATTCTGGGGCCTGTATTTCGGGCTGTTCATATTCATAGAGACGCTGCTGGGAAAGAAGCGGCTCAAGAAGATCCCGCTGGCCGTGAAGCATATATATACCAAGATACTGCTGGTCATCGGCTTCGGCATATTCCGCTTTACGAATCTTAACGATCTGGGCAGCTTCTTCAGGAACATATTCTTCTTCTCGAAGGCAGGTTTCGCGGGGCAGACGCTTCCCACGTTCTTTATGAACAACATTTTCCTGTTCATTGCCGGGATAGTGTGCTGTTTCCCCATAATTCCGTGGATAAAGGCGAAGGTCGCCGGGCGTCCGAAGCTGGAGACTGCTTTGGGAGTCGTCTACAGCATATTCGCCATAGCGCTTCTGGTGTTGTCCACCATTTTGCTTGTCAACGCCACCGACCACCCCTTCCTTTACAGGCAGTATTGAGGAGGCGATACGGACAATGAAAAATTACAAAAATTTTCTTAAGTTTTTCTTCATAGTTTTGGTGTTCGGAGGGATGCTGGTCACGTCCGTGTTCTTTATTGTCGCCAAACGGCCAACGACGTCCGAGAGCGAAAAGCGCGAACTTGCCCCCAAACCGAAAATGAGTTTTACGTCTCTTTTGTCCGGCAAGTATTTTACCGATCTCCAGTACTATTACAACGACACGATCCCCAACCGCGAAGCTTTCAAGACCACCGGTGCCTCCGTGCTCTCCAGGCTTAAGGGCGTGTCCATCGACGGCATCGTTATATACAATCCGGTGCTGGTAAAAGCTACCGAAGAGCCCGACGACGAAGACGAGACATTCGTGCCCAGGGCCAGGACGACTCCCGTGCCTCCCGAAGGGTCCGGCGACGTCCCCGCCACTTCCACGCCGCTTCCGACAGATGAACCCGAGACCGAACCGCCCGTGATCACCGACGAACCGGTCAATACGGAAGTTAACGACAATACCGCGGTCCCGGACACCTCCGAACCCGTCGGCACTCCCGTGCCTACGGCCACGGCAACGACCCGTCCTACCGCCACTCCCACCGCCGCGCCTGCCAAGACGCCGGATTCCGGAGGAGAACCTGCCATAGTCGAATATCCCAAAGACGGGGCCATTCTTTACGGCGACATGGGAATGGAACTTTACGGCGGCTCTAAAAACGCCATGAAGCGCTACGTAGCTGCGCTGGAATATATAAAAGACAGGTGCCCCGACCTGAACGTATACAGCATGACGGTGCCACTTTCCTCGATGTTCTATCTGCCCGCGTCCTACAAGAGCAACGCCACCGAGCAGCTCAACGACCTCAATTATCTCGAAGGCCTGTTCTCCTCGAAAGTGACCGTGGTGAACGTCTACAACACGATGAAGAGCCACGTCAACGAGAAGATCTACCTCAGAACGGACCATCACTGGACTTATCTGGGCGCCTACTATTGCATGAAAGAATTCGCTTCCAAAGCCGGAGTACCTTTCATCGATCTGTCCGAGTATACTGTAAAGAGCAAGGAAGGCTACGTAGGCTCCTTCTATTCGTACTTCGGAATGAAGGCCCTTATCGACAAACCCGAGACATTTACGTATTATATTTCGCCCAACAAGAACGTGAGAGTGAAATATTACGACGCTTCGAACTTCAGCCTCAGGAGCGACATAAAGGGCACGGACAGCACCAACGCCTATTTCGAAAATCTTAAAGTGAGCTACAGCTACAGCATCGCCATGTACATGGACGACGTCATCAGCATTGCCGATACGGGCGCAGGAACGGGCAGAAGGCTGCTGATCATTAAAGACAGTTTCGGCAATCCCACGCCTTCGTTCCTTTTCGGAAGCTTTGACAGGATCGTAATGATCGATCCCAGGTACTACACCATGGACGTTTACGACCTCATTAGCAGCCAGGGGATAACGGACGTGCTGGGGCTTGCGAACATTTTCGACCACACCACCACCGGCTTCGTAAAGCTTTACGAGTACGTGGCGCAGAACAGAGAATAAGAGATGACCGGGCGCCTGCCCGGGACGGTTGATGATCATTATGACGTTGACGGGCCGCAGATCCGGGCTCCAGGGAGAGTAGGAAATATGAGAGAACTTGAATATCCTTTTGACAGCGAACTTATACAGGCCAGCCGCAGGAAACTCAAAAAAACGCTGTTGTCCGACGGCCGGGAGAGGATCGCCAAGAAGATAGCCGTGCTGGGCGGATCCACCACCCACGACATAATCGCCGCCATGGAGCTGTTCCTGCTGGACCAGGGAATATTGCCCGAATTCTACGAATCCGAGTATGCCCAGTTCTATCAGGACGCCATGTTCGGGAATCCTGAACTCGACGGTTTCGGGCCGGATATCATATTCATCCACACCTCCTTCAGAAACATCAACGTGGGCCTCCCGCAGATGAGCGATACCAAGGAGCGCGTGGACGAATTGATCGATTCCCAGTTCAGATATTTCGAGGCGGTCTGGGACAAGCTCAGAGAGAAGTTCAACTGCCCGATAATCCAGAACAATTTCGAGATGCCGTTCTACAGGTTCCTGGGCAATATGGACGCTTCGGACTACCGTGGCAGGATCAATTTCGTGACGCGGCTGAACCAGAAGTTTTACGACTACGCCCAGTCGCACAAGGATTTCTATATCAACGACATCAACTATCTTTCCGCCTCCTACGGCCTGGAAAAATGGTCCGATCCGTTCTACTGGTACATGTACAAATACTGCCTCTGCGTCAGCGCCATCCCGGAATTCGCCTTCAACGTATCCAACATCATCAAATCCATTTTCGGAAAGAACAAGAAGGCGCTGGTGCTGGATCTGGACAACACCCTCTGGTCCGGCGTGGTTGGTGACGACGGCGTCCAGGGCATCGACGTTGGCCAGGAAACTTCCGTAGGGCAGGGATTCTACGAATTCCAGTCCTACCTGAAATCCTTCAAGCAGCTGGGCATACTGCTCAACGTGGCTTCCAAGAACGACCACGAGAACGCGATCGCAGGTTTGAACCATCCCTCCGGAGTGCTGAGACCCGACGATTTCACCATCATAAAGGCCAACTGGGACGCCAAATCCGAAAACATAAAGAAGATCGCTGCTGAATTGTCGCTGCTCCCGGAGAGCCTGGTGTTCGTCGACGACAATCCCGCAGAGAGGGAGATCGTCAGAGCCTACGTTCCCGGCGTTGCAGTGCCCGAAGTCAGTAAAGTTGAAGAGTATATAAGGAACATCGACCGTGGCGGTTATTTCGAGATGACCACGTTTTCCGCGGACGACGCTTCCAGAGTCGAAATGTACCGCCAGAATATAATGCGCGCCCAGCTGGAAGAATCATTCACCGATTACAACGAGTATCTGCTCAGCCTCGAGATGCATGCGGACATTAAGGATTTCGAGCCGATCTACCTTCCCAGGATAACGCAGCTTACCAATAAGAGCAACCAGTTCAACCTTACCACCAAGCGGTTCACCGAGTCCGAGATGGAAGCCACGCTGGCTGATCCGGACTGCGTCAGGCTGTATGGCAGGCTGGTGGACAAGTTCGGCGACAACGGCATCGTTTCAGTGGTCATCGGGCGTCAAAAAGGCGACGTGCTCCACATGGAGCTCTGGCTCATGAGCTGCCGCGTGCTGAAGCGGGATATGGAACAGGCAATGCTTGACGAGCTCGTGCGGATATCTAAAGAGCGGGGTATCGCCGAGATCCGCGGATACTATTATCCCACGGCCAAAAACAAGATGGTGGAGAAGCTTTACGAGACATTCGGTTTTGCGCTCGTGAGCTCCGACGAACAGGGCAATACGGTCTGGTCCCTTAAGACAGAGGGATACGAACCGCAGAATAAAGTTATAAAAGTCAACTGATCCGGGCGTTCGGGTCCGGAACGGGGCCGGTATGACAACGGAACGATACCGGTTGAGACGATAAATGAAAGGGGATATCAAAATGGCTGATATGAAAGAGATCTACGGCAGGCTGAACGAAGTTTTCCAGGACGTTTTCGACGACGATTCCATCGTTGTAAGACCTGAGACCACTGCGAAGGACATCGACGACTGGGACAGCCTGGAGCACATCAGGCTTATTGCCGCGGTGGAGCGGGAGTTCGGCATGCGGTTTAAGATGGGCGAAGTTTCCACCATGAAGAACGTGGGAGAGATGGCCGGCATCGTTGCCGCCAGGATGACCAGATGAGATTGTGATCCCGACGCAATTTTGACGTGGTTCTGAAGTGTGTTTTTTTCGCTTGCATAATTCTTCGATATGAAGTAGAATGTAGGCGGCTGTAAAGCAAAATATAAGCCGCTCCGGCGGCCGGAAAGAGGTTTTTTTATGAAAATTTGTCCTAAATGTCAGGCAGAGTGCGCGGACGACGCCGGATTCTGCAACAAATGCGGCTTCAATTTTTCAGAAATTCAGGCTCCCGCCGAGACTCCTGCGTTTTGCCAGAAGTGCGGAAAGCCCTTAGATCCCGGCGTAACTTTCTGCCCGGGATGCGGCGCTAAGATCGGAGGCGGCGCAAGCGCAGGCAATCCTTTCGCCGATTTCGGAAATCAGTTCAAGACGCTGTTCACCAAAGGCCCCCAGGCGGCCGTCAATGAAGCCGGCAAGAGCAAAGGTCTCGGCTGGATCTTCCTCTGCGCTGCCGTTATCGTGACGTTCATGTTCGCCGTGGCGCTGAACATCCACCAGTTCTTCTATTTCGGAGCCAACAGAGCAGCCGGCGTCAACATCTTCAAACTGGCCAATACCTCCGTCAACGAAGGCTTCGGCTACAGCTTCGGGCTCGGAGTCCTCTTCGGATTCCTGTGCGCCGCCATCGCTTTCTTCGGCATCAGCTTCGCCATCTTCGCCGTTGCCAAGTTCATCCTCAAGAAGAACGTAGGCTTTATGAACGTGCTCAATATGGTCGGTATGGCTGCGCTTCCCGTTGCCTGCGTTTCTTTGCTGAACCTGGTCATCGGACTCATCTGGGCGCCCCTCACCGTTATCACTATGGGCGTAGCGCTGGTGTTCTCCTTTGTGCTTATGTACAACGGAGCCCTGCAGCTTGTGGAGTACGATGCCAAAGCTCCTGTGCTTTTCGCTCTGGCGTTCGCCGCGTTCGCCGCAGTGTTCTTCATTGCGCTTTCCCTCATCGTGGGTATCGCGGCCAGCGACTTCTTCTTCAAGAATCTTAAGACAGCCGCCCAACGCTTAACTTGATAACGACAAACGGTAAACGGGTCTGAAGGCCCATTCTTTTCAGGCGGCCATCCCTGCAAAACGCAGAGTGGCCGCCTGCTTTTTTGATATGAGAGGTCTATTATGAAATGGCTTGAAACTGGGCGCGTACTGTCTTATCCTCACGGCGGAGTAATGGAGTCCGCTGAAGGATTCATAATGCAAAATCAATTGAAGCGCGCCGATCTATGGAAGCGTTTCGTCAACGTTTACAGGACCGGCACGGACTCGGACAACGGCGGCTGGAGGGGCGAATATTTCGGCAAGATGATGCGCGGCGCCTGCTTCACGTACGCGTACACGAAAGACCCGGAACTGTACCGGATATTGACCGGGGCAATGGAAGATATGCTGAGCGCCCAAAGGCCCGACGGCGCCTTTTCCAGCTACAGGATCGGGCAGGATATGCACAGCTGGGATATGTGGTGCCGGAAGTACGTATTGCTTGCTTTTTACTACTTCACTCTTATATGCGACGACAACGGATTGACCGAACGGATAAGGGCCGCGGCGCTCGAACATATTGACGCGATCCTGGAGCGTGTGGGACCGGAAGAAGAGGGCAAGATCCCAGTAACGAAGACCTCCGTTGCTTGGCGCGGCCTCAATTCCTCTTCGATACTGGAGCCGGTCATGTTGTGGTACGGCCTTACAGGCGAGAAGAAGCTGCTCCGGTTCGCGGAACATATAGTGTCCTGCGGAGGCATCGACGGCGACAACATTTTCGAACTTGCCCGGCGGAACGAGATCGACCCGTACACTTATCCGGTGACGAAAGCTTACGAGATGATATCCTGCATGGAAGGATTGCTGGAATATGCCATCGTAACGAATAACGAGGGATACAAACAGGCTGTACACGATTTCGGCAAACGTGTGCTGACATCCGATTTCACAGTGATAGGCTCCGGGGGCATGACTCACGAACTGTTCGACCATTCATTCTTCCGCCAGAGCAGCATGGGCGTGTGCGAGATCGCCCAGGAGACCTGCGTCACCGTAACGATGATGAAATTCTTCGCACGGCTGTACGCCGAGTTCGGAGATCCGGAGTTCGCCGACGCGTTGGAAAGGTCCTTCTTCAATGCATATCTGGGCGCCTTGAACACGGAAAAGCAGGTGGAGCCCAGGCTTAAAAAGATGGGCGGGAATATAATACCCGAATTCCTGCCTTTCGACAGCTACAGTCCCTTGACGCTGGGAAGGCGCGGAAGGCAGATAGGCGGTTTCATGGTATTCCCTGAGGGCAATTATTACGGCTGCTGCGCCTGTATCGGCAGCCTGGGCGCCGCGGTCACCGGCCTGTCGTCGGTGAGGTGTCAAGAGGACAACGGGAAGTGTGAATTATTCATAGATCATTTGATCCCCGGCGAAGCGCTCTTAGACCTTCCGGAAGGGCGGTTCGGTTTCAGGATCGAAACGGATTATCCTTACATCGGTAAGGCGGACATCATTATCACGCTGCCGGTCGGGGAGAATGGCTGCTCCGGAGCGGATTGTCCGGCAGAGCCTCGGCCAGAGACCGTTATCAACGTGAGGATACCAGGCTGGTGCCGTAATTACCGCGTCGCGATAAACGGCAGCGCTAAGGAGCTGAAACAGGAGAAGGGACACGTTTCGCTGCGGGGAAGCTTCAAGGATGGAGACGTGATATCCGTTGAATTCGAGATAAGGCCCGAGATCGAACGCCCCGTGATATACGGGTCGGAGACAGTTGCCGGAGAGATTAGAGAACAGGATCCGCGGGCGAAAGAGCGGATATGCGTAAAATACGGAACGCTGGTATTGACCCCGGAACTTGAAGAGACGGCGGAAGGCTTTGACGCGCCGCTTCCTGCAGGTGCGTTCGATGAAGCTGCATTGTCTCGCTGCAACATACGCCCAGGCACTGTGGACAGGCTTCCCAAAGCGTCGGAACGTGCGCTTACGGCGGTCTTTAAAGACAAAGACGGCAGGGAAGCCACGTTGTTTGACTATTCTTCCTGCGGCAAAAAATGGGACGGCAGACCGATAGGCCCCTGGTTCAGGATAAGATGACAACGCGGCGTCCCGAAAAAAGAGTTTGAAACGGTTTTCCGGTCGATTAACCGCCTTGCTAAAAACGCTCGATAATGTTACAATAAAATATCAGATATCCGGCCTTTCGATCCGGATACGGAGGTTGAAACGGCAATGGCTTACAGATGGAGAGATTTTACGGATAAAGTATACGGCTGCTGGCTGGGAAAATGCATTTGCGGCACCATAGGAGCCCCTTACGAAGGGTACAAGGGCAGGATGGACGTGGATTTCACTCCCGAACTGTTCGCGGTGATGCTTCCCAACGACGACCTTGACCTTCAGGTGCTCTGGCTCAGCGTCATCGAGCAGGTAGGCCCCGATTTCTCGTCCCTGGATCTTGCCAAGGCGTTTTACGAAAAATATCCTCCTTCTCCCGGCGAGTATGCCACTTTCAAAAAGAATTTCGAGCTGGGTCTCAAACCGCCCTTTACGGGCAAGTTCAACAACGTTTTCTACCACGAGGGTATGGGCTGCCCGATAAGGTCCGAGATATGGGCCTGCATGGCGCCCCTGAACCCCAAAATGGCAGCGCAGCTGGCCGCAAAAGACGGTTGCCTCGACCACGACGGCGAATCCATCATAGCAGAGCAATATCTCGCTGCAATGGAGTCTATGGCGTTCAACGACAAATATTCCCTGAGAGAGCTCGTGATCAAGTCTCTCAAGTACATCGACTCTTCGTCGAAATTCTATAAACTGGTAGGCGACGTGCTCCAGTGGTGCGAAGACTACGCCGATATCAACGCGGTATTCAGCCGCGTACTTCGCGACTACGGCCACAGCGACTGTACCAATATGTTCCAGAATATGGGCATCATCATAGCGGCGCTGTTGCTGGGCCACGAAGACCTTACCGCCACCACTATGCTGGCGCTGAACTGCGGCTTCGATACTGACTGCACCTGTGCCACCGTGGGAGCCATCATGGGCCTGCGGCTCGGCGGAGAAGCCATACTCGAAAAATACCAGATACCGGACCAGGAGTACAAACTGGGCGCGGAGATCACCAGGCGGTCGTACAGCGTGAAAGATCTGGCCGAGGACGTTGTCCGCGCGTCAATGCTTTTTGCCCCGAAAAACAACAAATTCGACGTCAAGGACGTGCCGGAAGACATTCCTTCCGCCTTCGAACCCGCCGTGCCCCGTTTCCCTGTCAAAGTGGTTTTCACGTACCCCGACGGCAAACCGTCCGTACGCCCCGGCGACGTAAAGCAGATAAAGGTCAAACTTATCCCTTCCGGAAAGCAGATCGCAGAGGGAGGCACGGTCACGGTAACACCTCCCGAAGGATTTACGGTGAAACCTGCTGCTCAGAAGTTCAATTTCGGGTTGTTCAAGCCTGAACTGACGTTCACTCTCAGCGTTCCTAAAGACATCCCGGTGCTGATGGAAAAGAACATCCTCACCGTAAACGTGACTCTTAAGAAGGGCGAGACCCACGACTTCCAGTTCGGTTTCGTAGGAGACCAGGTCTGGAAAGTGTACGGACCTTTCTGGGAGAACGTCACGTACGTGGCTCCTCCCAAGGCAGGAGACAGCTATTACGCCGGGCTCGGCCCCGCCGCCACGGAGAATGAGGCGCTTACGAAGATGCGCCAGTTCCACCTGAATATGAAGGCGGATATGGATAAAGAATATCTGGAAGACCAGCTTCTGGGAGGCGGAGTGTTGTCAGAAGAGCTCCTGCAGGATCCCAAATACCAGGGCTTCCCGGCATATATCACCGGCGACCGGTTCAGTTTTTCGGATATCATGAAAAACACGATGCCCTGCGTGATCTATATGGTGAAGGGACTGTTCGTGCCGGAGGACACGGTGGCGAACCTTCAGATAGGCCATTCCGACGCTTTTAAAATGTGGATCGACGGAGATCTGGTGGCATACAGCGACGATACGGAGCACTGGACTCCCGAAAATATGCATATCAAGAACGTGCAGCTCCACAGAGGCAGCAACAGGATAGTTTTGAAGCTGGCCAGGACTGCGGGCACCACCGATTTCAGCATCATCTTCACAAAAGGCGGTCCCTGCACGTCCCACTTCTCGGACTTCGGAAGCTTCCTGGGAGTTTGACGGCAGGCGGCAGGCCATCGTACAGATCTGAATAACGCGCGACGCGCGCGACAGAATATAAGAAAGGGGTATCTGAATATGGATATCAAAAAGATCGTAAGCGACATCGTAAACAAAGTTAAGAACGACCCTTCCATCGCGGCCAACTTCACCAAAGATCCGGTCAAGACGGTAGAAGGGCTCATCGGAGTCGATCTTCCTGCGGACCAGGTAAAATCCATTACCGAGAAAGTCCAGAAGGAGATCTCCGGCAAGGCCTCCGGACTGGGCGGCGTTGTAGACAAAGTGAAAGGTCTCTTCGGCTGATATGGACGTTTCTTCGGATGGAGACGTTCCCGGACACCCTTATACGGGTGAAGCACGGGGAACGGTCTTGAACAGAAAGGTCGAAAGACGCGGAAAGAGGTGCTGCATATGACCGAGATGATCATAATCATCTGTTGTCTCATTTGTTCGGCATTTTTTTCCGCTTCCGAGACCGCATATTCCACGTTGAACAAGAACCGCCTGAAGCTTATGGCAGAGGGAGGCAGGAAAGGCGCGTCAAGGGCTCTTAAGCTCTACGAGAACTACGACAGCCTGCTTTCCAGCATTCTGGTGGGGAACAACATCGTCAATATCGCCCTGGCCTCCGCGGCTACGATCCTGTTTGTCCGGCTCATCGGAAACGCGGGCGCCAGCGTGTCGACGGCGGTGATCACCGTGGTGGTGCTGATATTCGGCGAGGTAACGCCCAAGAGCATTGCCAAGGACTACCCTGAAAGCTTTGCGGCCTTTGCCGCTCCGGCGCTCACCGTGCTGGTCGTAATTCTGAAGCCGGTGAATTTCCTTTTCTCCGCCTGGAAGAAGCTTATCGGTAAGCTCTTCGGGTCCGACAGTTCCAAAAGCGTCACCCAGGAAGAACTGCTGCTGATGCTGGAGGAAGTGGAGAAAGAGGGCGCCATTGACCCAGGAGAGGGAGAACTCCTGGTGAACGCGCTGGAATTTGCCGAGAGCACCGCGGACGAGATATTGACCCACCGGACGGAAATGAACGCGGTCAGCATCGACGAGGACAAAACCAGGATCGCCGAGATATTCGTAAGCAGCGGTTTTTCGAGGCTTCCGGTATACGAGGACGACCTGGACAACATCGTGGGCATCATCCACTATAAAGACTTTTTCACGCCCGAGGGCATCAGTCCCAAGCCCCTGGGAGAACTTATGAAGCCGCCCGTTTTCGTCAACGGCGGCGAAAAGATAGACGCGGTCCTGAAGCTTATGAAAAAGCACAAGACCCACATATGCGTGGTGGTAGACGAGTACGGCGGGACTTCCGGCATCGTCACCATGGAAGACATCATCGAAGAGCTGGTGGGCGAGATCTTAGACGAGCACGACGAGGAGACCCAGAATGTGCTGCCCGATCCCGAAGGCGGCTACATCGTCAACGGCCTTATGAACCTGGAAGATTTCGCGGACCGGTTCGGAGTCGAGCCAGATTCGGAGAACAATTCCGTGGGCGGCTGGGTAACGGAGATCCTGGGCCGTATACCTGAAAAGGGAGACGGATTCGAATTCGGCAAATTAAAGATCACCGTCGTCGAAACGGACGGCAGGAGAGTATCTAAAATAAAAGCAGAAATATCGGAAGATTTCAAGGAGGAAGAAGAAAATGAAAACTGAATTTAAGGCCGGAAAGGTAACGGCGGTCTGCCTTGCCCTGGTCATGGCGGCCGCAATGCTGTGCTCCTGCGCCATCGGCGGAGGCAGCAAGTCCGGCAAGATCTCCAAGGACGACGCTTACGAACTTTATTTGAAAGCCATCGAAAACACGAAGGGCAACAGCTTCGAGATCGATTCCGTCAGCACAACGGATGCCGACGTAGATATGGGCTCCTACGGAAAAGTTCCCTCCAAGACCACCCAGACCGTAAAAGGCAAGATGGTAAAATATATGGATTCCGACATGGCCTTCGACGTCGATACCAAGATGACCGTCAACAGCAACGGATCCGTCACCGCTTCCACCGCAAAAGTCGTCTTGACCAGGGACAAGGTCTACGTTAAGACCGACGGAGATACTGATTATACCGTTGCCGACAGAAACGATCCCAGCATGAGCTACGTCAACGACATCATCAAAGTCGGCGACGAGCAGATCACGAAGGACGTGTTCGAAGGCGCGACCATGGTCAAGTCCGCGGACGGCACCACCGCTATTTCTGTCCACATCGGCACACAGAAATATATCGAGCTCTTCAAAGACTCCGTTCAGAGCACGTTCAGCGCCATGGGCATCGACGGCCTGACTATCAAGACCGCCGAGATGGACGTCACGTTCAAGATCGATAAAGAAGGCAGGATGATCTATTGCAAAGTTGACGGAAACGTTAAAATGGACGGCGAGATCTACGGCATTGCCGTAAAGATCGATTCCGATTCCGTAAATGAAGTTACTTATTCGAATTACGGCAGCGTTACCGTTACGGTACCCGGCTGAGAAGGTACCGGATAATACGGGCCGGGACCGCAGGCTTTATCGCCAAAGCGTTATCGCAAGGCTTTATCGCAACGGCGTTATTGCAATTTGATATGAAAGTGGTAAAATACGGCCAGAGATCAATTTTGGAGGTTGTTCTATGAAAACGAAAGCAGTAAGAATGTATGGAAAAGAAGACCTGAGACTCGAAGAATTCGACCTTCCCGCCATTAAAGACGACGAGATACTGGCGCATATCATCTCCGACAGCGTCTGTATGTCCACATATAAGGCAATGGAGCAGGGCACGGCTCACAAGCGCGTTCCCGACGATATCGCCGAAAAGCCTGTCATCGTTGGCCACGAATTCTGCGGTGAGATCGTGGAAGTGGGCAAGAAATGGGCCGACAAATTCAAGCCCGGCCAGAAGTTCTCCATCCAGCCCGCACTCAACTACAAGGGCTCCCTGGCTGCTCCCGGTTATTCCTATCAGTACATCGGAGGCGACGCCACCTACGTAATTATCCCCAACGAAGTCATGGAGATGAACTGTCTCCTGAACTATACAGGCGAAGCTTTCTTCTACGGAAGCGTTGCCGAACCCATGTCCTGCATAGTCGGTACTTACCACGCCATGTACCACACCACTCCCGGAAAGTACACCCATAAGATGGGCATCGTAAAGGGCGGAAACATGGCTATTCTTGCCGGCGTGGGACCTATGGGCATCGGCGCCATCGACTACGCCATGCATTGCCCCAGACGCCCCGGGCTGCTGGTGGTCACCGATATCGACCAGGCCAGACTCGACAGGGCCGCTTCCATCTATACTGTGGAAGAAGCCGCTAAAAACGGCGTGAAGCTGGTCTACGTGAACACCGCCACCACTCCCGACGCGGAAGCCTACATTATGGGCCTTACCGGCGGCAAGGGCTTCGACGACGTCATGGTATTCGCTCCCGTCCGTCCCGTGGTCGAGATGGGCGACAGGCTCCTTGGAAGAGACGGCTGCCTGAACTTCTTCGCAGGCCCCAAAGCCGCTCCGTTTATGGCCGAGTTCAACTTCTACAACGTACACTACAACAGCTCTCACCTCGTGGGCACCAGCGGCGGCAACACCGCGGACATGATCGAATCCCTCGAGATGATGAGCGACGGCAGACTGAACACCGCTTCCATGATCACCCACATCGGCGGCCTGAACGCGGTGGTGGATACCGTTATGAACCTGCCCAAGATCCCCGGCGGAAAGAAGCTCATCTACACCAACATCAACATGCCGCTTACCGCCATTGCCGATTTCGCCGAGCTGGGAAAGAAAAACAAACTCTTCAAGAAGCTTGACGAGATCTGCGCGAAACACAATTATCTCTGGAACGCCGAGGCCGAGAAGTACCTTCTGGCCAACGCGAAAGCCATCTGAAATTATTGACCGGGAGGCCGAATGATGAAAATATTAGCGTTTGACTACGGTGCCAGCAGCGGCAGAGCCATACTGGGAAAGTTTGACGGCGAGAAACTCTCTCTCGAAGAGACCCACCGCTTTTCCAGCGACCCCGTTATGATGCGCGGCACCTTTACGTGGGACTTCTTAAGGCTGTTCCACGAGATGAAGACCGGTATCCTCAAGACCTACAATGCGGGGCATAAGGACATCGCCGGCATGGGCGTCGACACCTGGGGCGTTGACTTCGGACTTCTGTCCAAGAAGGGCGACCTCCTGGGCAACCCAGTCCATTACCGCGACAGCCGCACCGACGGAATGATCGAGACCGCCACTTCCCGCGTTTCCGCCAGAGACATATACGGGGCAACGGGCATCCAGTTCCAGAAGTTCAACACTCTGTTCCAGCTGCTTTCCATGGCGGAGAACAACGACCCGCTGCTGGAAGCCGCGGACAAGATGCTCTTCATACCCGATCTGTTCAACTACTTCCTGACGGGCGAGAAATACTGCGAATATACCATCACCAGCACCTCCATGCTCTTCGATCCCGTGGCCCAGAACTGGGCGTACGATATGATCCTGAAGGTCAACAACCGCATCAGGACCTCCATTTTCCCGGAGGTCATTCCCGCGGGCACGAAGCTGGGCAACATAAGCGGTTCCGTGGCTTCGGAGCTGGGCGTTCCCTCGATCCCGGTGATCGCCGTTGCCGAGCACGATACCGGCTCCGCCGTGGTTTCCGTTCCGTTCAAGGACAGGAAGGCCGCCTACCTCAGCTCCGGCACCTGGTCTCTTCTGGGCGTGGAACTTGACAAGCCCATCATCAACGACACGACTTTCGAACTCAACTACACCAACGAAGGCGGCATCAACAAGACCGTCAGGTTGCTCAAGAACATCATGGGCCTCTGGATCAACCAGGAGTGTCGCAGATACTGGCAGAAGAAAGGGGAGAACATCTCCTTCGACGAGCTGGAGCAGGGCGCTCTCACCGCCAAGCCCTTCAGGTCCATCATCGACGTTGACGCTCCCGATTTCTTCGAGCCCTACAATATGCCCGTTAAAGTCCAGGAGTATTGCGCCAGGACCGGGCAGCCCGTTCCCGAAACGAAAGGCGAGATCGTGCGCTGCGTTATGGAGAGCCTTGCCCTTAAATACCGCCAGGCCATCGAGGGACTGGAGCAGATCGTGGGTTACAAGATCCCCGCGCTCCACATCGTAGGCGGCGGATGCAAGGAGAAGACGCTCTGCAGATTCACGGCCAGCGCCATCAACCGTCCCGTATACGCAGGACCTATAGAGGCCACCGCCATCGGAAACCTCTCCACACAGCTTATCTCTCTCGGGGAAGTGGCATCGCTTTCGGAAGCCAGGGAAGTGGTATCCAACTCCTTCCCGCTGGACGTCTACATGCCTCAGAATCCCTCCGACTGGGACGCCGCGTATGAGAAACTGCTGTCAATTCAAAAATAAGTTGTAATTCTGCTTCCGCAGTATTATAATACTTCGTAGTTTTCACGAAAGGAAAGAATCGGACAATGATCAACAAGAAAATGAATAAATCTCTGTTCATCAAAGCGGGAGTTATCGTGCTGTCTATCATTCTGATCGCCGGCGTGTTCGGATGCAACAACCTCGGCAAGAAGCAGGGCGGCGACGTTGATGACGAAGGCAAACTGATCGAGACCCGTACCGAAGACGAGATGCAGGAACGCGTAAGAGGAACGATCACGTTCACGGTCAATAACGAGAGCGGCACCGAGACCGAAGCCATGGCTCCCAAAGCCGTTGTCAACGCGTTTATGAGCAAATATCAGAACGCCAAGGTCGTTTACGAGGAAGCCAACCGTACCACCTACGCCACGCGTATTTCCGCAGGCGACATAGGCGACGTGTTCTGGTGCGACGCCGACGATACCAACAACTATCAGAGGAACCATGACGCGCTCATGCCTCTTGACTCTTATCTGAAGCCCCTCAATATCAACATGGGCGACATCTACACCGGCGCTCTCGACGCAGGCAGGATCCAGGGCAGGCTTTATATGGTCCCCAGAAAGATCGGCGAGCAGATCCTGATCTACAACGACTCCATGCTTACCGAAGCAGGTATCGATTTCGATAACTCTTACGCTTATTCCTGGGAAGCTTTCAAGGAAGTCTGCAAGCAGCTCACCATCATCGAAGACGGCAAGGTAATGAGATCCGGCGCCGCTTTCAAGATCTGGTGGAGCCCCATCTGGCAGATGTTCTTCCGCGGATTCGGCGGAGACTGGATCGACAGCATCAACCATGAAGTCCACATCGTTGACAGCAACGAAGTCATGATGGGCGTTAACGAGCTTGTTGCCGGCGTTCAGGAAGGCTGGCTCTATCCCGAGGATATGACGGGCAACATCAACTCGATCAAGTACGACATTCCCGACGGCGACTCCAACATCTCCAAAGTCTGCTTCAAGACTTTCGGCGCCATGACCTGGCTCACCAGACTGGGCAATGCATACGATAACCTTAAGATCGACTGGGATTTCTGTCCTTTCCCGGCTTTCCCGACCCATAACATTTCTACCGGCGCTACCGGATACGTGGTCTACAACAGGACCAAGAATCCCGACACCGCAGCCGCCTTCGCGCTCTTCTTCCTCACTCCCGAGGGACAGACCGCTTACCACAGCCAGACCGGCGGTAACGTGCCGCTGCTTAAGTCCCTGGCCGATGAAGATTTCTGGAAAGGCGTAGGAACTCCCTGGGAAGACAAGAACTATGCGGCTTTCGTATCGTACCCCGATCAGACCGCTCCTTCCAACATCGTTACACAGGCTCCCACCGAGATCGCCGAGATCTTCTCCAACAACAATATGATCAACACCTTCGCACAGATCTTCAACGGCAAGGCTGACGCCCAGACCGCGTTCAACCAGATGCAGACGAAGGCCAACGAGAAGTGGAAGACCATTATGAGCGACTGATGATCGTGAAAGGTCTTTGATCCAACAGTATTAAAGGTTCCCGGAGGACTCAGGTCTTCCGGGAATTTCTTTTGCCCTGCGGCCTTTTGAAAGCCGGGCGCTATTGAAACGGAAGCGTCGTTGTGGTAGAATGGCGGCAGAAAAGGGGTGCTATGCTGAATGAAAAAAGTCTCCGAATCCGGTTTGATCCTGCGAGCTGCCGTACTGGTATTGTCCGTCGTTCTGAGCGTGGGCGTTCTGGGTTGCGCCAAACGTCCGGTTCAATCCGGCGACGTTGACCAGTCGAAGACCGTGGCGGACCTTGACATCCGCGGAACGATCACCTTCACCGTCAACAACGAGAGCGGCACCGAGGCGGAATCCATGGCTCCCAAGGGCGTTGTCAACGCTTTTATGAGGGAGTATCCCAACGCTAAAGTCATTTACGAAGAGGCCAGCAGATCCTCCTATCCCACCCGTATATCCGCCGGAGATATAGGCGACGTGTTCTGGTGCGACTCCAACGATACCAGCAACTACCACAACAACCACAACGCGCTTATGCCGCTGGATTCGTATATCAAGCCTATGAACATCGATATGGGCAACGTTTACTCCGGCGCCATCGACGCGGGCAAGATCGACGGCAGGCTTTATATGGTCCCCAGAAAGATCGGTATCTCCGTACTTGTGTACAACTGCGATATGATCGAAGCGGCTGGTATCGATTTCGACAATACTATTGCCTACGAATGGGAAGATTTCAAGACTATCTGCAGACAGCTTACCGTGGAAGAAAACGGTCTGATACTGCAGTGCGGCGCGTCGATGAAGATCGGCTGGTCTCCCATATGGCAGATGTTCATGCGCGGCTACGGCGGCAAATGGATCGACAATATCGCCCATAAGGTCTCCATAACCGACAGTTTTGAAGTCATGCAGGGACTGCAGGAAATGATCAACGGCGTTATGGAAGGCTGGCTCTATCCCGAGGACGTGATGGGCAACATCTCCGGCAGCGTCAAGGACAAATTCCAGAAGATCCCCGACGGAGACAGCAACGTTTCCAAGGCCTGCTTCAAGACCTTCAACAATATGACCTGGCTCACCAGGTACGGAAAGAATTACGATTCCCTCAACATCAAGTGGGATTTCTGTCCTTTCCCCGCGTTCCCGACCCACAACGTCTCTACCGACGCCACGGGGTACGTTGTCTACAACAGGACCGCCAATCCGGATACCGCTGCGGCATTCGCGCTCTTCTTCCTTACCGAAGCCGGACAGTACGCCTACCACAGCCAGACCGGCAGCAGCGTGCCTCTACTTAAACAATATGCCGAAGATACGTTCTGGTACGGCCCCGGTACCGAATGGCAGGACAAGAACTATAAAGTATTTGTAACTTATACCGAGTGCACGCAGCCCTGCTTCGTGTCTACCCAGGCGCCTCTGGAGATCGCCGATGTGTTCTCCGACGCCAATATGAAGACCACGATAGGAAATGTATTGTCAGGCCGTATAGATCTCGAGAGCGCCTTCAACTCGCTCCAGACCAAGGCCAACGAAAAGTGGCTTACTATAATGTCCTGACGCGCGCGTCGTCCACACGGGAGGTGGATCATATAAAATGAGCAGCGAAACGAACAATGTGCCGAGCGGCAAAATGTTTTTACATAAATGTCCAAACTGTAACGCCACCCTTGAATTCGATATCAGGAGCGGCAACGTGATCTGCAGCTATTGCGGCTCGAGCTACGACGTTGAAACTCTGCTTACAGAGAACGGAAGACCCGAACAGGGAACGGCTTCTCAGTCTTCTCAGGCGGCGCAAAATGCGCAGACGGCCCAGGAGAACGCGGACGCGCCTCTCAGGGAATTCGACTGGGGCGCCTACAAGAAGCATCTTAAAAGGGAAGACCTTTCCGGTACCAAGTCGTACTTGTGCCAGACCTGCGGCGCCGAAGTCATTCTTGACACCATAACGGCTTCCGCCCAGTGCCCATATTGCGGCAATTTCCTTATATTGACGGAGAACGTCATGGCGGGGCTCAGGCCTAACGGAATAATACCGTTCAAGATCCTGCCGGAGAAATTGTCCGACAGCGTAAAGAACTTTTATAAGAACAAGAAACTGCTGCCTTTCCACTTTTTCGACAAGAACAGGATGGAGAAGGTGAGAGGCCTTTACGTGCCTTTCTGGCTCTACGACTGCTCTTTGAGCGGCGGCATCACTTTCCTGGGTGACAAGGTCAGTTCTTTCAGAAGCGGAGACTATATCTGCACCGAGACCTCCGAATACAAGCTCTTCAGGTCCGGAGACATGACCTTCGCCAGGATACCCGTGGACGCCAGTATCAAGATGCCCAACGATCTGATGGACTCCATCGAGCCTTTCGATTATTCACAGCTCACCGAGTTCAACAGCGGCTACCTGACCGGATTCATCGCGGACAGATTCGATTCCGATCCCGACGAGAACCTACCCAGAATGACCACCAGAGTGGGCAACAGCGCCGTTGAGATCCTGAGGCAGAACATACAGGGCTATTCCAACGTGCGCGTTTCGGAAAACGGCCTTAATATGTCCGATTCCTCCGTCAAATACGTCATGCTGCCCGTGTACCTGTTCGACTGCACGTACGCCGGAAAGACGTATCATTACGCGGCCAACGGCCAGACCGGTAAAGTGGTGGGAGAATTGCCCGTGAGCAAGGGCAAGAAGTGGCTGTACTTCGGCATCCCGTTCCTAATCGTGTTCGCGCTGATATTCGCGTTCCTGATGATGTTGTCCTGAAAGGCGGTGAGGAAGATATGAAAAACAAAAAGATCGCCGCAAGGCTCGTCATAGTGCTGTTTTCGATCTGCCTTCTGACCGCCGGGCTTGCCGTTACGGTCAGCGCCTATCCGGAATGGTACAGGTCGGATTTCACTTCTGACGATCTGTTCCACAACGATCCTTCTACACCAAGGCTCATCGACAATGCCGGGATCCTTTCCGAGTCACAGTTCAGTTCGCTTTCCGATCAGCTTGCGCAGCTGAAAAGCAAGTTCGGTGCGGATTTCGTCGTGGTGACCGTGGATTCGCTGGAAGGACTGTATATTGAAGATTACGCCGCGGAATTTTACGATCAGAACGGATACGGCGTAGGGAACAATTATTCCGGAGTAATCATGGTGGTGTCCTTCGAACCGGGCAACCGCCAGTGGTGGACTTTCGGCACCGGCGATTGTGAGAAATATTTTACCAAGGACAACGTCAATACCATGGACGACGTTATGGAGCCCTATATGGTCGACGGGAACTACTACATGGGGATCAGCGAATATTTCAAAAAAGTAGACGTGCTGCTCACCAACGGCAAATTCCCCAAGTCGTTTTCCGAGGTTTTCCGCTGCGTGATGTTTGCCGGGATCCCGGCGCTGATAGCGGGATTGATCTCCCTCGGCTCGGCCTCGGGTTCCATGAAGGCGGTCTCCACGGCCGTACAGGCTAATCAGTATCTGGTTCCCGAAAGGTCCAATATCGTCGGAAACGACGAGTTTATCAGGACTACCATGACCAGGACGTACAGTCCTCCTTCGTCTTCATCCGGCCGCAGCGGAGGCGGTTCTTCCTACTCGGGAGGCCACCATTCATCCGGCGGCCACAGCTTCAGCGGAGGCGGCAGGCATTTCTGAGGCCCCGATTTGAATTATGCGTTCCGCATGGCGGAACGTGATGCGTCCTTCGAATATGATGCCTGGCTTTGCCAAATGATCTGCGCTTTGCGTATGGAGTTGCTGCAAAATAATACCGGCTGAGTTAAGTGATTTTCACTTTCTTCAGCCGGTATTTTTGGCTTATTTTTGGTTATGCTTTATTGACCCGTCAGAAATCTACGGTGTATTCCAGCACGTCCAGCACGGTCTCGCCGTCGATCTGCAGAGGAGACGGTTCGTTGAACTTAACGTTAACGTGCTTGCCCGTGATAACGGTAACGTTCTTATCGTGCTTGATATGTTCGCCTTTAAAAATGGAAGGGAAGATCATCAGCGTGTGGAGCCTGCTCTTGCCGTGCATTACCACTAAGGATACGGTCCTGTCTTCGCTGAGGCGGTCCTGGTTGGGAGCCGCGTTCATTCCGCCGCCGTAGAAGCGTCCCATCATAGTGGGAGCGATCCACACGTTCTTGAAACTGTAACTCTTGCCGTCCACGGTGATTTCCGCGATCTTGGACTTGAAATGGAACAGGAGGCCTTTAATGGCAATGGAAGTGTAGTTCACCGGTTTGTCGCTCCTGGCCTTCATTTCGTCGCCTACCTGGCAGCAATATCCGTCGATGCCGAATCCTATGCCATCGATGAATTTGTACGTCCTGCCTTTAACTTCCACGGTGGGAAGGTCCTTCAGGTACTTGCTGATCTCGACAAGCCCTGCGGCGGGATCGTATCCGATGTCGCGGGCGAAATCGTTGCCGGTGCCGGCGGGGAAGTAATAAATCTCCCTTCCTGCGATCAGGTCTCCGGTGTCGTTGACGAACCTGTTGAGCGTTCCGTCTCCGCCGACCAATGTAAGCTTCGATCCTTCGGGAAGCTGCGCAAAGAAGTCACTGTAGGAAGCGATAGAAGTGATGTCGACGAATTCGGCTTCGCCCTTGTCCTTCAGGAACTCTTTAAGCGTGTTGACCGCATTGACCGCATTGGAAGAGCCTGAGAGCTTGTTGTAGAGAACTATGTACTTCTCCATAAGATTTCACGTTCCTTTCACTGAATATGGGCAGGATCATCGTTGCCCGAGAATTTTGTATCGTGGGTGTTCATAAGCTGGTCGAAACTGATGCCGTAGGTGCGGGCAATGTCAAGAGCGAAGCTCTTGCCCTGAGGCGGCATGGGCAATATCAGGTACGTTCTCTTGGATCCGGCGTATTTCTTGCGGCCTTCCTCCGTGAGCACTTCCATTTCGGTAGATTCGTCGACGCCTGCCACCAGGCTCACCAGGTCGCTCAGCGCCGGCTCCTTGTTGAGCTCCGGAATGTTCTCCGCCAGTTCGTGTATGTGGGTGGCGAAAACGCAGCGCGCGCCGACTTTGCGGAGGTATTTCATTATCTCTTCGGCAATGAACAGGCACTCCTGATGGCTGGTGCTGGAGAGCGACTCGTTCATCAGTATCATGCTGTATTTGGTGAGGCGCGGCAATATCTGCTCCAGGCGTATACATTCTTCTCCCAGCCTTCCTTCGCTGATGGAATTCTTCTCCAGCTCCGGGAAGTGGGTGTAGATGTTGTCAACGGGGCTTATCCTGCCTTCGGATCCGGGGATGGCGAAACCTGCCTGGTAGAGCAGCTGGGTGATGCCCACGGCTCTGGTGAAAGTGGTCTTGCCGCCCTGGTTGGCGCCGGTCAGTATGAAAATGCGACCGGCTTTGTCCGACATCTCCGCGTTGTTCAGCACCACCACGTTGGAAAGCTCGCTGAGGCCGATGTCGCTCTGGATCCTGATGGCAAAGCTGGCATCGTAAATGTCCTTGACGTAGAAGACTCTCTCGTCTTTCGGAGCGGGAGTGGGGAAGCACACGGGCAAACCCGTTTTGATCAGGTTCCTCGCCAGCCTGCTGCCTCCGATGTAATAATAAACTTCGGGGATCAGGTCGAACAGGAACTGGGTCTCGATATATTCGAACCGGGCAAGCACCGTTGCCAGATGCTTGAACGTGTCTCCCATGACGCTCTCAAGGTCGCGCATGATGGCAATGTCGAGAGTGTTGGCTCTGTTGTCCTTCAGGATCGAATAGAAGGAGCCGAGACCGAAATAAGTCTCGTCGTTCTTCTGGCGTCCCAGTATGGAAGTTACCAGCGCTTTGTTGCGGAAGGGCTTGGGCTCGATGGAAAGCAATACCGCCTCGATGGGGCGAAGTTCGTTGTCCAGATTAACGCCGATGGTGACGGAGGTCATCGTCTGGATCTTTTCAGAGAGGCTGGGAAGCTCGTGGCGCAGGTTGCGGTAATTGTCGCTGTCGTATATGCCGCTGATCATTTCCTGGAGCCGCTTCACGCCGGCGGAGAGGAAATCTCTGTCGGGAGAGCAGAACAGGGAATGGAGCACGTCTACGCACTGCATATACACTTCCAGCATATCGATGCGCCATGCGATGCGGCGCATATCGTCGTCGTGGGAAATGTTGGCCTTCTCCATCTTGCGGAGGTTGTTGGTGAGGGGCAGCAGCGTGGTGTCGAAAGACTCCTCAAGTTCGGGATAATCCATGAAATCCTGGAGTATATCCTGCCTGTATTTGATCACTTCTGCGTCCGGGATCATGTCCAGCATGCGCGCCCTGATGTAGGTGCGGCTGTCGTTCCTGATCTGCATGCCGTCCAGGATCATATCGAGGTTCATGTCACGCTCCAGCATGTCCTGGTTGAACAGCTTCCTGCGGCCGCTTTTCACCTCGCGCTCCGTGGCTCTGCCTCTTTCGTAATCCGGCCATAAAAGGCTGAATGCAAATTTTTCGTCCATAGCGGATCCTCGCTTCGTCATTGATTATGACGATTATACCATCTTCTCTTAAAATTGACAATAATCGGTGAAAGTGTTATTATTGGCTCAGCGCTTTCGGATCCGAATATCGCATTTTTTAACGGCAATGTGGCTTCGAAGCAGTTTCGTATTATTTTTTGGCGAAAGGCGGTCGGCAGGGCGGATAAGCTATGTTTTCCGATGCTTATTTAGAAGAACGGTTCGTAAACGGAGAACTATTTGACGCTTATAATTATTTCGGGAATCACAGGATAAGCCGCGGCGACGGGAACGATGCCGTGGACGGTGTGCTGTTTCGCGTTTTTGCGCCCAACGCCGGGAGCGTAAGAGTTGCCGGAGATTTTAACGGCTGGGGAAATGACTGCGTTGACGGAGACATGCGTTCCGGCCTTATGGCCAGGTCCGACAGGGGCGTCTGGGAGGCATTCGTGCCCGGACGGATCGAGGGATCGCTGTACAAATACGAGATCACGGACAGGTCCGGAAATGTATTTTTTAAAAACGACCCCTTTGCCATCTCCGCCGAGTTGAGGCCCGGCACCGCTTCCGTCGTCTGCGACATTCCGGACCGTCAATGGCAGGACGGGGACTGGCTGTCGCGCCGTGCTTCCGAAAATAAATACGAAAAGCCGGTCAATATATATGAGCTCCATCTGGGTTCCTGGCGTCGCGGCAATATTCCCGGAATCGACTATAAAGAAAACTGGCAGGAGGCGGAGCGCAGGAAGAGCGAAGAACCGTTCCTGAACTACCGCGAGATAGCGGATCAGTTGTCCGTGTATCTGTCCTCGATGCACTATACCCACGTGGAGCTTATGCCCGTGTGCGAACATCCTCTCGACGGCTCCTGGGGTTACCAGACCGGCAGTTATTATGCGTTGACCTCCCGGTTCGGAACGCCGGAAGACTTTATGTATTTCGTCGACCGGATGCACACCTGCGGAATAGGCGTCATAATGGACTGGGTGCCGGGCCACTTCTGCAGGGACGTATCCTGGCTGTACCGTTTCGACGGGTCATATCTTTATGAGTATGAGCAGGAGAACAAGCGGGAAAATCCGCTCTGGGGCACGGCCAATTTCGATTATTCCAGGCCATGGTCCATGAATTTCATGGTCTCCAACGCGGTCTACTGGCTGAAAGAATACCATCTGGACGGTCTTCGCATCGACGCGGTGGCCAATATCATATATTTCGACTACAACGAGATGCATCCCGTAAGGCCCCGGAACGGGTACGGCGGGTTCGAGAATATAGAGGGGATACGCTTCCTCAAAAACGTGAATACCGCTGTACACCAGCTGTGCCCCGGAGCCGTCACCGTGGCTGAAGATTCCAGCACCTATCCGGGTATGACAGGTAAAGTTTCCGACGGCGGCGTGGGTTTCGATTTCAAGTGGAATATGGGCTGGATGAACGATACGCTTAAATATATGAGCGAATCTCCACAGAAACGGCATTCGGACCACAACAAGATGAATTTCGCCATGATGTACGCCCATACGGAGCGCTTTTTGCTGAGCCTCTCCCACGACGAATCCGTGCACGGCAAAAAGACGTTGCTGGACAAGATGTACGGGAACCTGGAAGACAAATTCGCCCAGTTCAGATCGTTCCTGCTCTATATGATCTGCCATCCCGGCAAGAAGCTTTTGTTTATGGGCTCCGAGTTCGGCCAGATCATGGAATGGCGCTATTACGAGTCGCTGGAATGGAAGATGCTGCTGTATCCGCCCCACGGGCTTCTGCACGAATACGTAAAGGCCCTGAACGGCTTCTATCTCGGTGAGAGGGCGCTGTATGCGGGAGACTATTCAGGCGGCGGATTCAGGTGGATCGACGCGGACGACAGCAAAAGGAGCGTATATTCATTCGTGCGCTCGGATCCCGCGGACGACAGGAACTTCCTGGTGGTGGTATGCAACTTTTCGCCCGAGACTTACAGGGATCTGCCGGTGGGAGTGCCTCGTTTTTGCGACTATAAGACTGTATTCGAATCATATGAGAGAGAAGACGAAGATCCCGTCGCTTCGGAGCTCGTCAGGCCTTCTCCCGAAGGGGCCGGAAGCTGTCCGTTCAGGATAAAGACGGACATAAAGGGTTACGGGGCAAAGATATTGAAGCCTGTTTTCAGGTTTTAGCCATAAAGGAACGGTAAAAGCAACGTTAAAAGTAACGTTAAAAGTAACGGTAACGATAACGAAAAAACGATCATCTCGTCTCCGCCGGAAGCGGCGGGACAATGAATAAACAAAGGAGTGACCGGAAAATGATTCACAAGAATATGGTGGCGCTGATATTGGCGGGAGGCCAGGGAAGCAGGCTGGGGGCAATGACGAAAAAAGTTGCCAAGCCCGCCGTGCCTTTCGGCGGAAAGTACCGCATCATCGACTTCGCGCTCAGCAACTGTTCCAATTCCGGAATAGACACGGTGGGAATATTGACCCAGTACCGGCCCCAGCAGCTGTCGACCCATATCGGGATCGGAACGCCCTGGGACCTGGACCGTATCCACGGAGGCGTGTCCATATTGCCCCCGTATATGAGCGAGGCCGGAGGCGACTGGTACCGCGGCACCGCCAACGCCGTGTATCAGAATCTGGGATTCCTTGACCAGTACGATCCTTCCTACGTGCTGATATTGTCCGGCGACCACATATACAAGATGGACTACCGGAAGATGCTGTCGGAGCACATCGAGAAAAAGGCGGAGGCCACTATCGCGGTCATTGACGTGCCTTTAAGTGAAGCTTCCAGGTTCGGCATCATGAACACGGACGACGAGGGCAGGATCGTCAGTTTCGAAGAGAAGCCCGCGAAGCCCAAGAGCACGCTGGCGTCCATGGGAATATACATTTTCTCATACGCCAACCTTAAAAAGTTTCTGTCCCAGGACGCCAACGATCCGGATTCGGACAACGATTTCGGCAAGAACATAATCCCGGCAATGATCGCATCCGGCCAGAAGCTGATCGCGTACAGGTTCGACGGCTACTGGAAAGACGTGGGGACCGTTCAGAGCTACTGGGAGGCCAATATGGACCTTCTGAAGGCGGACAACGATGTCAAACTTTTCCAGAGCGACTGGAAACTCTATACGGAGACCGGTTCCATACCGTCCCAGTACATCGGGCCCGACGCGGAACTCAAGGACAGCATTATTTCCGAGGGCTGCGTCATAGAGGGGCAGGTGGATCATTCGGTCATATTCCCGGGCGTGTATATCGGAAAGGACAGCCGGGTGGTGGATTCCATCGTGATGGCAGACTGCAGGATCGAGGAAAACGTCATCGTAAACAAGAGCATTCTGCTGGAAGGCGTGACCGTAAAGTCCAGCAACGCGGTGGGAGACGGAAAAGAGATCGCCGTAATAGACGAGGGCAAGGTATTGTCCGGCGGCGGATTTATGGACTGAGAGGTGCGGCAATATGAAAGATTACATGGCAATACTCAATCTGGCTGAAAACGAGAACAACATCCGTTCTCTTACCACCAACCGCCCCATAGCGTCGATACCCATCGGCAGCAGGTACAGGGTCATCGACTTTATGCTGTCCAATCTGGTCAACGCCGGCATCGGCAACGTGGGCATCTTCACGGAGAGCAACTCCCGCTCTCTGGCGGACCATCTGGGCACCGGCAAGCCCTGGGATCTCAACCGGAAGAACGACGGCCTTTTCCTGTTCAATCATGGCCTGTGCAACCTGATGTATACCGATTCCAAGCTCATAAAGAACAATATGGAATACATCTACAGGAGCAAGAGTAAAGACGTTATCCTCTGCTCCTCGTATATGGTGTGCAATATGGATTTCGCGGCAGTTGCCAGGGCTCACGAGGCCTCCGGCGCCGATATTACCGTGGTGTATACTCATACCGAGAAAGCCGACACGGAATTCTCCGACTGCTTTACCCTCGACGTGGATCCGGAGACCGGAAAGCTCAGGGGAGCCGGGAAGAACGTAGGCATCGGGAAAGTGGCTGACGTGTGCATGGAGATCTTCCTGATGCCCAAAAAGCTGCTTACAGACTTCATATACAAGAGCACTTCGCTCACGTCTCTTTCCAACTTCTACAACCTGATATTCGACCAGATCGGGAACCTCAAGTTCAACACCTACAGATTCGACGGCTTCGTGTCCTGCATAAATACGGTCTCCTCCTATTTCAAGAGCAATATGGACATGCTGGATATCGGCGTCAGTTCCGAGCTTTTCAGATCAGTGGAGCGGCCCATATTCACGAAGATCAAGGACGAGCCTCCCACGCTGTACGTAAAAGGGTGCAGTGTGTGCAACGCGCTGATCGCCGACGGCTGCAGGATAGAAGGCACGGTGAAAGACTCGGTGCTGGGCAGATACGTTGACGTGGAGAAGGGCGCGGTAGTGGAAAACAGCATAATCCTGCAGAACGTGAGGGTTCATAAGAACGCCAGATTGTCCCATGTTATTATTGACAAAAACGTGGATATAGACGAAAATACAGAGCTGAAGGGAAGCGAGTATTTCCCTCTGGTCATTGAAAAGAGAAATCTTCTTCGCTGACGTTTTCGATTCTTTTCAGAAAGGATTTTTTAAATGAAGGTTTTATTTGTTACCACTGAGGTAAGACCTTTCAGCAAAACAGGCGGTCTGGCCGACGTTTCTCTGGAGCTCCCGAGAGCCCTGAAGAAAGCCGGCATCGACGTCCGCATAATCACTCCTGAATACAGCGACATACCTTACGTGTTCAGATCCTCCATGATACCCCTTTCTACGTTCGGCGTGACGGTGGGATGGAGGAACCAGTATTGCGGCCTGAAATATATGCTCTACGACGATCTGCCGGTATATTTCATCGACAACGAATATTATTTCAAGCGGCCGGGGTGCTACGGATTTTACGACGACGGAGAGCGTTTTGCCTATTTCTGCAGGGCGGTCATGGAGTCCGTTGTCCATATGGACGATTTCTACCCGGACGTGATCCACTGCAACGACTGGCAGACGGGCATAATCCCGCTGTACCTCAGGGACGTTTATTATCAGCGCCCCGAATTCAAGAGAGCGGCTTCCATTTTCACGATCCATAATCTGAAATATCAGGGCGTGTTCGCGCCTTCCGTGCTGGAGGATCTGCTGGGCCTGAACTACGGCTACTACAACGACGAGAAGCTTAAATTCAGAGACGGCGTTTCGTTTATGAAAGCGGGAATCGTTTTTGCGGACAAGGTAGTCACGGTTTCCGAGACATACGCCCGTGAGATCACCACGCCTTATTACGGCGAGGGCCTGGACGGGCTTCTGAACGCCAAGGCTTTCAAGCTTTCCGGCATAACCAACGGCATAGACTATACGCACAACAATCCCGAAAACGACAGGAACATAAAGCTGAACTACGACGTTGCCACCAGGGAGAGGAAGAAGGACAATAAGCTTGCCCTCCAGAAAGAGCTGGGCCTTCCTCAGAACGCAGACGTGCCCGTTATCGCCATGGTCACGAGGCTGGTCAAGGAAAAGGGCATCGACCTGGTCACCTGCGTAATGGAGGACATCCTTAAGAACGATCTTCAGTTCGTGATGCTGGGCACCGGCGACAGGGACTATATGGATTTCTTCGAATATTACGCTTCCGCCTATCCCGGAAAGATTGCCGCCGTGACCCGTTTCGACGGTGCGCTGGCTTCCAGGATATACGCCGGAGCCGATATTTTCCTGATGCCTTCAATGTTCGAGCCCTGCGGCCTGTCTCAGATAATCGCCATGAGATACGGCACCGTGCCCGTTGTCCGGGAGACCGGAGGCCTCAAAGATACCGTAAAGCCATACAACCAGTATACCGGTCACGGCAACGGCTTCTCCTTCGCGAATTTCAACGCCCACGAGATGCTGGGCGCATTGAGATACGCTCTTGAAAAGTATAAAGATCACGAGATCTGGGACAACATCGTGCTGGAGGCCATGAACACCCGCATCGATTGGGAGACCCAGTCTAAGAAGTATATCGACTTATATAACGAGATAGCTATCTGACAATCCCGCGCCTCGCCAGGCCGGGTCTGCCGGCTGCGCGCTTCGAGGCCGCCTCACCGTCAGGAGGATTTATGCAACTTGATAAAGAAGCTTTTATAAGGGATTATAAAAGCAAGATCGTGACTATGTTCAGGGAGAGTTTCGACGAAGCTTCTCCCGAGGAAAGATATCTGGCCTTGGGAGCCCTGATAAGAGATTATCTTGCCCCGGACTGGCTGTTTACGGAAAAATTAGATTCTTTAAAAGATAAAAAACACGTTTATTATTTCTCCATGGAATTCCTCATCGGCAGGCTGCTGGATTCGGCGCTGATCAATATGGGGATAAGGGACGTTGTCCGGGAAGGTATGGCCGAACTGGGCATGAACGTTTCCGATATAGAGTCTCACGAGCCCGACGCGGGCCTGGGCAACGGTGGCCTCGGACGCCTGGCCGCCTGTTTCATCGATTCCATGGCCTCTTTAGGCATCTCAGGCACCGGCATCGGCATAAGATACCGCTACGGACTGTTCCGCCAGCTTATCCAGAACGGCTACCAGGTGGAGACGCCGGACAACTGGCTCAAGATCCCCAACGTGTGGGAGATCTGCAAGACCGAGGACGCCAGGATCGTCAGGTTCGGCGGCACCGTCAATACGCGGTGGGAAGGCGACGGGCGGCTCTACGTGGAACTTACGGATTACGAACCGGTCCTGGCGGTGCCTTACGACATCCCGGTTCCGGGATACGGCAACGGCCGTGTGAACACGCTGCGCCTCTGGAGCGCAGAGACCGAAAATTCCGGTTTCGACTTTAAGGAATTCAGCAAGGGCGACTACGACCGTGCGGTGGAGAACATCACAACGGCCCATTCCATATCCAACGTGCTCTATCCCGACGATTCCACTCCCAGGGGCAAGCTGCTGCGCCTGAAGCAGGAATATTTCTTCACCAGCGCCGGGCTTCAGGACATACTTGCCCGATACTTAAAGAGCGGCGGCAGCGTGCACGATTTCCACAAGTTCAACGCCATACAGATCAACGACACCCATCCGGCTCTGGCCATTCCGGAGCTTATGCGGCTGCTCATCGACGAGCAGGGGCTGGGCTGGGACGAAGCCTGGAACATCACCGTTGCCACCTTCGGCTATACGAACCACACCATATTGGCGGAAGCGCTGGAAAAGTGGCCTCTCGATATGTTCAGGAAGCTGCTGCCCAGGGTGTATATGATCATCGAGGAGATCAACCGCAGGTTCGTGGGAGAGCTTTCTTCCGCGCCCGACAACTCTTTCCGAAAGATCAGCCGCATGTCCGTCATCGCGGAGGGCAGCGTCAGGATGGCGAACCTGGCCATCGTGGGCAGCCACAGCGTAAACGGCGTGGCGTACCTGCACACGGAGATATTGAAGAATAAGGAACTTAAGGATTTCCACGAATATTATCCCGGGAAGTTCAACAACAAGACCAACGGCATCACCCACAGGAGGTGGCTCATAGGGGCCAATCCCGGATTGACCGCGCTCATCGACCGGACCATCGGTACGGACTGGCGGATGGAGCCGTCGGGGCTGGCGGGATTGAGAGAATATATTGACGCCGGTTTCGCCGCCGAGGCCGCGGAAGTGAAGCGCTGCAACAAAGCCAGGCTCGCGGCTTATATGAAAGAGGCGGTGAATATTGCCCCGGATCCGGATTCGCTGTTCGATATACAGGTGAAGCGCCTTCATATGTACAAGAGGCAGCTGCTGAACATCTTCGGCGTTATGGATATGTACAACAGGATCAAGTCCGGGAAGACTCAGGGCATGAGTCCCAGGACCGTGATCTTTTCCGCGAAGGCGTTTCCCGGGTACGGGCTTGCCAAAAACACCATCAAGCTTATCTGCACCGTTGCCGACAAGGTGAATTCGGATCCCCAGGCTTCTGACCTCCTGAAAGTCGTGTTTATGCCCAACTACGACGTGAGCCTTGCGGAGATACTCATTCCCGCGGGCGAGATCAGCGAGCAGATATCTACCGCTTCTAAAGAGGCTTCGGGCACGGGCAATATGAAATTTATGATGAACGGCGCCGTGACGCTGGCTACGCTGGACGGTGCCAACGTGGAGATCCGCGAGGCGGTGGGCGACGACAATATCGTGCTTTTCGGTATGAATTCCGACGAAGTCATCGCTTACGAGAACCGGGGCGGTTACGATCCGAACGCTTTTGCCGCTTCCGACGACAGGATCGCGCTGATCCTCTCTCAGCTTCGCAATGGCTATTTCGGTACGGCGTCCAAAGACGAGTTCCGGCCCGTGATCGACCATCTGCTGCGGGACGGCGACCCTTATTTCGTGCTCAAGGATTTCGATTCTTACGTTAAGGCCAGGGACTTTACCTCTTCGCTCTTTGCGGACAAGGAGAGATTCTCCCGGATGTGCGCCGTCAATATCGCCATGTCCGGCCGTTTTTCCAGCGACAATACGATCCGCGCCTATGCGGACGATATCTGGAGCGTTGATCACAGATGATCTTTTCGCATGACCCCAGGGACAGCTTTTTCCGGGATCCTCCTTCCGCCGTGACGGTGGGGAGGGAGGTGACGCTGACCGTTTGCGTTTCGGACTTTACTGGCCGTGGCTGCGAAAGCGAATGCGGAGGCGGAGGCGGAGGTTTTGAACCGGCGGAAGGTGATATTGCCCTGCGCCTCGTACGGAAGTTCCGTGACGAGGTGGACGAGCTTGATTTGAGTCCTGCGGAAATATGCTTCGACCCGGAAAACGATCGCATCGTTCTGCGTTTCGTTGTCGGAGGAGACGTGCTCGCAAGACCCGGCGTGTATTTTTACAGCGTTAAGGCGGGAGACGAGGAGAGCCCCGAACTTGGCAGGATCACGGTCACAGACCGGAAGAGCAAAGTTCCGGACTGGTTCAAGGATACGGTCATTTATCAGATCTTCCCGGACCGGTTCGCGGTGGGTGAGGACAGCCGGGTCGTTTTGAAGCATAATTCTTTTATGTACGCCACCAGGGATGATCGGCCTCTATACGTCAAGGACGACACGGGAGAGGTCATTCGCTGGGACTTTTTCGGCGGGAATCTCAAAGGCGTCCTGGACCGCATCGGTTACATCAAGCGGCTGGGCGCCGGGACCGTTTATTTAAATCCCATATTCGAATCCGTTTCAAATCACAGGTACGACACGGGAGATTACGAACACGTTGACGGACTGCTGGGGGGCGACGGCGCCTTCCGGGACCTGGCGTCAGGGCTTTCGGAAAACGGAATGAGGCTTATCCTTGACGGCGTGTTCAGCCATACAGGCAGGGAGAGCAGGTATTTCAGGGCAGCGAAAGCCGGCGTCGAGCCTTACGTTAACTGGTATATTATCAGGGACGACGGCACTTACGAATGCTGGTGGGACGTGGACGACCTGCCCTGCGTCAACGAGACAGAACCGTCGTATTTCGATTATACGGTCAAAGGGCCTGACAGCATCGTCAGGCGCTGGCTCAGGGCCGGAGCGTCGGGCTGGAGGCTCGACGTGGCGGACGAACTTCCGGACGAGTACATCGAGGCCATCCGGGAGGCCGCTTCAGAGGCCAGGCCGGATTCGGTGATCATCGGCGAGGTTTGGGAGGACGGCACCGACAAGACGAGCTACGGCGTTCACCGTTCGTATTATACGAAAGCCGAGCTTGATTCCCAGACCAATTATCCTTTCAGGAAAAGGCTTCTGGATTTCTTTTCCGGAAAAGCCGGTTCAGATGAGATCTCCGGAATGTTTTCGATGGATACGGTCAACTACCCCCGGGATATTTATTATTCGCTGGTCAATATGACAGGTTCCCACGACGTTCCCAGGCTGTTTTCCTGCCTTAAGGAGATCGCCCGGGGAAGCGGTGCGCTGGCAAAAGGGCTTTTAAAGGCCTATTCTCTGATCCAGTTCGCGTTTCCCGGCGTTCCGCTGATATATTACGGCGACGAAACGTGCATGGAAGGGGGACCCGACCCGGACAACCGCCGGTTCTTTACCGAAAAAAGTGATTCGGTAGATATCGTTTCCTGGTTTTCGGAGCTGGCGGCAATGCGGCGGGACGAGGCCGTTTTCAGGAGCGGCGGCATTCGGTTTATCGACACGGGCGACGTCAACGTGTTTGCTTTTTGCCGTTTCGACGGCGGCCGGGAAATGATTTGCGCCGTGGACCGGTTCGGCAGGGGCCCCGGATTCATTGCCGGAACTGTTGAAAAATCCGCCGGAATGAAGTATAATGTTAAAAAACAGGCTGACGGTTACGGTTTACTGCTTGAAAAAGCAGCCGGTAACTGATTTTGTACGGAGTTGCGTTTATGAGATGCCCTTACTGTTCACATACGGAAGATAAAGTTATCGATTCCAGACCCGCCGAAGATTTCGCGGCCGTCCGGAGAAGAAGAGAATGCCTTAAATGCGGTTCCCGCTTTACTACTTATGAGAAGATCGAAGATACCCAGCTCATGGTAGTGAAAAAGGACGGCAGCAGGCAGCTTTTCGACAGGGACAAGATCACCAACTGCATCATGAAGGCCTGCGCCAAGAGGCCGGTCTCCATTATGCAGGCAGAAAGTATTTCCGCGGAAGTGGAGCAGCAGCTTCTGAACTCCATGAAACGCGAAGTCAGTTCCCAGGAGATCGGCGAACTTATAATGGCCAGGCTCAAGGAACTGGACGAAGTCGCTTACGTGCGTTTCGCTTCCGTTTACAAGCAGTTCAAGGACGTGGACTCCTTTATGGAGGAACTCAAGGCTATGATAGACGTAAAGGATAAAAAGTCCGTCTGATCCTTTCGCTTCCTGATCCGTTTGACTGATACCAGATATGCGCGGTCCGGCTTTTTGGCCGGATCTTTTTTTGTGAAAACGCGTCTGCGGCCGAGGAGTCCGGCGTGCGTTCCGCCTTGATTTCGCTTTCGGGAAAAGCCGGGAAATAACCGTAAATTTACGAAAATTCCCATAATAAAACGTGATCGGGCCGGAAATATATTTCCCGGGAAATATCCGGGAAATACGGCGTTTTTTTTTGCTTTCCTGCCGCCTGCTGCCGTATCATTTTCACGGCGGTCCGACGGCGGCGCCCTCGTGCGCCGGAAGAACTGCCAAAATCCCGAAAGAAGGTCTTTTCCCATGATAACCAAGATAAATTCATTGTGCGTAAGCGGAGTGAGCCCCCTTGTCACCAGCGTGGAAACTTTCATTACTCCCGGCATTAGGGAGTTCAACATCATAGGCCTGGCAGGCACGTCGGTAAAGGAGTCTAAGAACCGTGTCTGCGCGGCGATCCGAAATTGCGGCTTCGAGATACCCAGAGGCAGGATCACGGTGAATCTGGCGCCTTCGGACGTGAGAAAAGAAGGCACCGCATTCGACCTGGCCATTGCCGCGGGGATACTGTGCGTGGGAGGATATATCGACCCGGAGAGCCTTAGAGGTTTCGCGCTGATAGGCGAGCTGTCGCTGGAAGGGAACGTGAGGCCGGTCGCCGGAGCGTTCTCCATGTGCGCCTTCGCCATGAAGCAGGGATTGACCGATATAGTCATTCCGGAAGACAGCTTTAAGGAGGTCTCCTGCATAGAAGGAGTCCGTTTCTGGCCCGTAGGAAAGCTGTCAGAGCTCACTGACGTTTCAAAACGCTTAAAAATGCCCTTAGAAGGCCGTTTAAGCGATTTTCCGCGGCAGGAGGAATTGTGTACCCTTTCTGACGTAAAGGGCCATAAAACGGCCAGGAGAGCCATTGAGATCGCAGTGTCCGGAGGCCACAACATCCTGATGATGGGCGCGGCGGGCAGCGGCAAGACCATGCTGGCTCACGGCATCAGGTCCGTGCTGCCTCCTCTCGATAAAGAAGACGTGTACGACGTGACTTCGATCTACAGCCTCTGCGGTATGCTCAGCACCGGCGATCCCGTGATCACCCACGCTCCGTTCCGGGAAGTTCATACCGGTATAACCAAAACGGCGCTCATAGGAGGAGGCAGGCCCGTGGTGCCGGGGGAGATATCGCTGGCGCACAGGGGAGTGCTGTTCCTGGATGAAGTGACTGAGATCGACAGGTGCGTGCTCGACGCGCTGAGGCAGCCTATGGATTCGGGAGAAATAACCGTTTCAAGAGTAGGGCACATAGAGAAGCTGCCTTCGAATTTTATGCTTGTGTGCGCCATGAATCCCTGCCGCTGCGGAAATCTCCTGGAAGGGCCCGAGAAATGCACCTGTACGCCTAAGATGATCAGCCATACGCTGGAGAAGCTGTCAAGGCCTATGCTCGACAGGATCGACATCCATATCGCCGTAAAAACGCCCGGTTATTCTGAATTATGCTCTGACGTTCCCGAGAGCGCAGAAGCGGTCAGGAAAAGGATAACCGCCGAGCGCGCGCTCCAGAAAGAAAAGATAAGAGCGGCCGGCCTCTCAGGCAGGACTTATTCGGATCTTTCGGTAGAGGAACTGGCTCAGGTGTGCGAGATGACGGGCAGCGCCGAAAAGATTCTTTTGCATTTTGCGGAAAGCCTTTCTCTCAGCATAAGGGCGTTCAACAAACTAAAAGCGCTTTCATTGACCGTAGCGGATATGAACGGACATTCGGCGGTGAGGGACGACGATATAGGAGAGGCGGTGCAGTACAGGATCATTGACAGAAAATTATTCTCAGAAGGAGGCTATGCAGACAATGCCGCGTGAACTTTCTGACAAGGCCTTTATGGTTTGGATCTCTCTGCTCGGCAGCAGCGGATATAACGTTTACAAAGCGCTTTACGAGGAGTTAGGCGATCCTCAAGGTATTTATGCTGCCTGCGCCGCCGGGAAGATACCGGATCGTTTTAGAGGGAATCCTCTGCTGCTGAAGGATCTTGGCGACGCTGCGCTCAGGGAGAAAGCTGCGGATATATGCAGGGCGGCATATGAAGCGGGTATGGGCATAGTTACTCTGGAAGACCCGGAATATCCTGAAAAACTTAAAAATACTCCATATCCCTGCCCTCTGGCGCTTTATTATTACGGAGATATAGGTGCGTGCTCCGGAGGCAAGGAAACGGGTCTTAGCGTGGGTATAGTAGGCTCCAGGCACTGTTCCGTGTCGGGAGAGACGAACGCCAGGACTTATTCATACGAACTGGCTAAAAAGGGGATAACGGTGATCTCCGGCATGGCAAGGGGCTGCGACGGCTGGGCGCACAGAGGGGCTATTAAGGCCGGTGGAACGACGGCGGCGGTACTGGCATCCGGCGCTGACGTGATATATCCTCCCGAACATAAAAAGCTGTATGGAGAAATAATTGCAAGAGGCGGGTGCGTATTGTCCGAATCACCGCCTGGGACGAGGCCCTTAAAGCAGCTGTTTCCCGCCAGGAACAGGATAATTGCCGGGCTCAGCGACGCCGTGATCGTGATAGAAGCGGCTAAAAAAAGCGGCGCGCTGATTACGGCGGACAGAGCCATAGAAGCAGACAGGATCGTGTTCGCGCTGCCGGGAGACGTCAGGAATCCGATGGCTTACGGTTCAAACGAACTGATAAGGCAGGGAGCAATCTGTGCCACAGATATCGGCGTCATACTTGACGAACTGGGGGTAGAAGATGTAAAGCGGGAAGCGAAGAAGCCCTGGAACGGCTACGCCATAGGATTGCCCTTCCCGGAAAGTTCGGTGGTCAACGCCGTGATCCACGGCGCCGGTACGATCGACGAGATCGAAGCCGCCACTCATATAGGCATCGGGCAGATAGGAAGCGCGCTGACGATGCTGGAGCTCAGGGGCCTTATCAAGAGCAACGGCTTCGGAACGTACAGTCCCGTAACAGGCTATGAAGACCGCGGCAATTAAATTTCGCTTTACACCTTGTCTTTCAAAGTGTATTATAGCCTTGTGAGAATAATTATGGAGTTGTGATAAATGGCTGATTGTCTGGTTATAGTTGAATCTCCTTCAAAAGCGAAGAATATAGGGCGTTTCCTCGGTAAAAATTATAAAGTCGACGCGTGCGTAGGGCATCTCAGAGACCTTCCCGAGAAGAAACTTGCCATAGATATAGAGAACGATTTCGCGCCTCAATACGCGAATATCAAGGGCAAGAGCGACGTTATCAAGATGCTCAAGGAAGACGCCCAGGCGGCTAAGAAAGTGCTGATCGCAACGGACCCCGACCGCGAGGGAGAGGCCATTGCATGGCATATCGAATATCTGCTCGGGATCGAAAACGAGAGAGTTTGCCGCGTCACTTTCCACGAGATAACGAAAAACGTCGTTCAGAAAGCCGTGGAAGAGCCCAGAGCCGTTGACCTCAATCTGGTGGACGCGTATCAGGCCAGGCGCGTGCTTGACCGTCTTGTGGGTTACGAGATCAGTCCGGTGCTGTGGAGAAAGGTGAAAAAAGGCCTCAGCGCAGGACGCGTACAGTCAGTTGTCCTGAGGCTCATATGCGACAGGGAAGAAGAGATCGAAAATTTCAAGCCTAAAGAGTACTGGACAGTAGACGCGGAGCTTTCCAAGACCGTCGAAGGCAGGGAAGCCAGGTTCGTGGCCAAATATTACGGCACTCCCGACGGAAAAAAGAAGAATCTCGATAATAAAGAGGCCGCCGACAAGGTGCTGATCGATGTCAACGAAAAAGACTTTACAGTCGTTTCGGTGAAGAATTCCAAGAAGAAAAAGGCTCCGGCGCCTCCTTTCATCACCAGTACGCTCCAGCAGGAAGCTTCCAGAAGACTGAACTTCCCGTCTTCCAAGACTATGTCGGTGGTGCAGTCGCTCTATGAAGGCGTGGCGGTGGACGAATCCGGCGGCACCGGTCTCGTCACGTATATAAGAACGGACTCTACCAGGGTCGCCGACGAAGCCCAGGCCGCTGCAAGGGAATATATCAAAGAAACTTACGGTGAAAAATACGTTCCCGGCTTCAAGCGTGTCTACAAGAACAAAAACAGCGCCCAGGACGCTCACGAAGCCATACGTCCCACTCATATGGAATACACTCCCGAGAAGATCAGAGCCAAGTTGACCAACGATCAGTACAGGCTTTACAAGCTGATCTTCGAAAGGTTCGTGGCGAGCCAGATGGCGGACGCCGTGTACGACGTGTGCAACGTCAATATCGTTGCCGGAAACAGCCTGTTCAAGGCTTCCGGATCCGTGCCGCTGTTCCCGGGATACACGAAACTGTACGAAGAACGCCAGGACAACGAGACCGAAGAAGACGTTTCGCTGCCGCCTCTTGCGGAAGGCGAGATACTTGCGCTGGCCGAGCTGAAGCCGGAGCAGCATTTCACCACGCCTCCCAGCAGGTACACCGAAGCTTCTCTTATCAAGACGCTTACCGAGTACGGCATAGGACGCCCCAGCACCTACGCCCAGATCATCTCGGTAGTATTCACGAGGGATTACGTGGTGCGGGATAAAAAGCTGCTGATACCCACCGAGCTCGGCAAGACTGTAAACAAGTATCTGAACGGCGCGTTCCCCAACATCGTCGACGTGTCCTTCACCGCTGACGTGGAGGAGCAGCTGGATAAAGTGGCGCAGGGCGAAAAGGAATGGGTAGGAGTCATCAGGGATTTCCACCGCGGCCTTTCCGAAGAATTAAAGAAAGCCATGGGCGAGACCGAGCGCGTTAAGGTGCCTGACGAAGTGAGCGACGTCAAATGTGACAAGTGCGGCAGGATGATGGTCTACAAGCAGGGCCGCTTCGGCAGGTTCCTGGCCTGTCCCGGATATCCCGAATGCAAGAACACCAAGGCGATCCAGGACAACGTAGGCGTGAACTGCCCCGATTGCGGAAAGCCGCTGGTTTACCGCAAGAGCAAGGCGGGCAAGAAATATATATCCTGCAGCGGCTATCCCGAATGCAAGTTCATCTCCTGGAACGTGCCCACGGGAAAAAAGTGCCCCAAATGCTCTGCCCATCTGGAATACGTATATTCCAAAGCCGGCAAGCGCTTCGTTGCATGCAGCAATAAAGAATGCGATTATAAAGATTACGGAAGGCGTTCGTCCAAAGCATCTTCCGGCAAGGGTTCCGCAGATAATAAAGAGGCGGAATGATGCGCCGCTCCGGGAGCGTCGCTTCCGGAACGCTTTTAGAAAGTAACTGAAATGGCCGTATACGTTATCGGAGCCGGATTCGCGGGTTGTGAGGCAGCTTATCAGCTGGCTCTCAGGGGAGTTTTAGTAAAACTCGTTGACATGAAGCCTGAAAAGTTTACTCCGGCCCATAAGAGCAGCCTTTTTTGCGAACTTGTCTGCAGCAATTCTTTTAAATCTTCAGACGTGAATACCGCCTCCGGGCTTCTTAAAGAAGAACTGAGGCAGCTGGGGTCCGTTGTCATGAAGGCGGCGGATAACTGCTCCGTGCCTGCGGGAGGAGCGCTGGCGGTGGACAGGGATCTGTTCGCGGGGTACGTTACGGAAACGTTAAGATCGATGGAGAACGTACAGATATTGTCGCGCACCGTCGTATCCATAGAGGAGATCGCGTCGCTGCCGGACGCGGAGGCGCTGATAATTGCCACCGGGCCGTTGACCGACGAAAAACTTTCGGAGGACATTATCCGCCGTCTGGGAGAAGGGACTCTCAGTTTCTTTGACGCCGCGGCTCCGCTGATCTACAAGGACAGCATAGATTTCGACAAGGCGTTCTACGCTTCAAGGTACGGAAAGGGCGATTCCGACTATATCAACTGCCCTATGAACGATACGGAGTACGTAACGTTTTACAAAGCGCTCCTTTCGGCCCAGTACGCCCAGGTAAAAGATTTCGACGACGAATGCGTTTACGAAGGCTGCATGCCTGTGGAAGTGATGGCGCAGAGAGGTTACAACACGCTCAGATTCGGGCCTCTGAAACCCGTGGGGATCACCGACCCGAAGACCGGCGCCAGATATTACGCCGTGGTGCAGCTCAGAAGGGACGACAGGAACGACACGCTCTACAATATGGTGGGGTTCCAGACCAGGCTGAAATTCGGAGAACAGAAGCGGGTATTCGGGCTTATTCCGGGGCTCGAACACGCCGAATTCGCCAGGAACGGCGTGATGCACAAGAATACCTATATAGATTCTCCCAAGATACTTGACGGCACTTATAAAGTGGTAAAAAAGGAGATCGGCGGTTCACGGAACGTCAGCGTGTTTTTCGCGGGGCAGATCACAGGCGTGGAAGGGTATATCGAATCATGTTCTTCGGGCCTTGTAGCCGGTATAAACGCCTGCTGCGCCGTAAAGGGGCTCGAACCTTTCGTACTGCCTCAGACGACCCAGACGGGAGCGCTGGCCGCCTACGCTTCCGGCTATTCGGGAGAAGACTTCCAGCCTATGGGAGCGAATTTCGGCATAATGGTGCCCGTGTTCTCACCGGAAGACGCGAAAATAAGGGACAAGAAGCGCAGGCGCGAACTGATATCAAGACAGGCATTAAACGACGTAAATACAATAAAAACAGACAGGAGTGACTTATTTTGAAAGAGCGATCCGACAAGAAGTTTACAGGCAGCACCTGGATCGCGCTGAACGACGTTCTCAGCGAACAGTACCAGGATTCGAAGCCTAAAAAAGGATGGGGCAACAACGGCGGCTGGGACCGCTACAGCGAGATTGAAACTAAAGAAGGCCTTCCGGTCTTCCGCACCCGTTTCGGCGCCAAAGAAAACCCGGCGGTCAAATGCACTATCCACGCCACGGCTCTCGGAAACTTCGAACTCTTCTTCAACGGAAAAAGAGTAGGAAAGAAGCGCGGCAATTCCGTCGCGTACGACGAGCTAAAGCCCGGCTGGACCGATTACAACAAGAGAGTATTGTATTACAGCTACAACCTGACTCCTTTCTTAAACGCCGAGGGCAAAAACTGCCTGGTGGTGCCCTTGTCCGGAGGCTGGTACCAGGGCAGGATCGCCTTCAACACCTACGGAACTCACAAGCTGGCGTTCAACGCCGTCATTGACGTGGAATACGCCGACGGAAAGAAGGAGACTATAAAGACGGGGCCCGACTGGGACGCCAAAATTGCCGGACCCATACTGGCCGCAGAGATCTGGGACGGAGAAGTGTACGACGCCACCAGGACCACCTTCGAAGAATTGTCCGAACCCGAAAGAAGGACCGCAGGCTGGACCAAAGCCGCAGTCTTCGAGGACTTCAACGGAGTGATCACCAGGAACGTGGCGCCTCCCGTTCGCGTAAGGCGTATCAATATGAAGCCGGTCACGCTTACCAGATACAGCGAGATCGAAGAAGCGGAAGGCACCGATTTCGGCAGGATCGTGGTTAAAGAAGTAGTCAAAAAGCCTAAGGCCGTTGTCCTTAAAAAAGGCGAGACGTTCATATACGATATGGGCCAGAATATGGTAGGCTGGGTCAATTTCACCGTGTCCGGAAAGAAGGGCACCGCGATCACCTCCAGATACGCCGAGATGCTCAACGACTCCGGCCGCAAAGACAGGGGCAACGACGGTCCCGAAGGTTCTTTGTACACGGCGAACTACCGCTCCGCAAAAGCCAGAGGCAAATATATCTTAAGAGGCGCCGGGGACGAGAGCTACCATCCCATGTTCACTTTCTACGGCTTCAGATATATCGAGCTCACCGCCGACGGAGACGTGGAGATAAAGGCCTTAAAGGCAGACGTGGTGGGATCCGATACCCCCGAGACCGGAAAGCTGGAGACTTCCTCCAAAGACCTGAACAAACTGATCTCCAACATCCTGTGGGGCCAGAGAGGCAACTATCTGAGCGTCCCCACCGACTGCCCTCAGCGCGACGAGAGGCTGGGCTGGACCGGCGACACCGAGATATTCTGCTGCACCGCCGCATACAACGCATACGTGCTCGACTTCTTCAGGAAGTGGATCCGGGACGCCGCAGACAGCCAGAGCGAAGCAGGCGCTTTCCCCGACGTTGTCCCCAGAATGTGCATAGTGGGAGAGGGCAACGCCGCCTGGGCCGACGCTCCGATCATTGCCGCGTATACGATGTACCGCATGTACGGAGACGTAAAGATCGTCAGGGACACTTATCCTTCGCTTGTCAAATACATGGACTACCTGAGCCAGTTCGGTATGAACGGCCCCCATCCCGCATACGGCGACTGGCTGGCTTACGAACCTACCGACAACCGTTTCATATGCGTATGCTACTACGCCTACGACGCGCTCCTTATGGAGAAACTGTCTCTGATCCTGGGCAAGACCAGAAAAGCCAGGTCCTACCGCAACCTGTACGAAAAGATCAGAAGATACTTCAGGCGCACTTATATGAAGCGCGGCAGGCTCATTCAGACATCCCAGACTGCATATCTGCTCAGCCTGAAATTCGGCCTGCTGCCCGACACATTTGCCGAAGAAGCCAAAGCCATCCTCGCTAAAAAGATCAGGGACAACGGCTACAGGCTCAGCACCGGCTTCCTGGGCACCGGCATTCTGAACATCACCTTGAGCGAATTCGGAATGGATGGACTGGCATATTCGCTGCTGCTCCAGACGGGCAATCCTTCCTGGCTCTACAGCGTATACCAGGGCGCCACCACCATCTGGGAGCGCTGGAATTCCTACACGCTCGACAAGGGCTTCGGAGACGTGGGCATGAACTCCTTCAATCATTACGCTTACGGCGCCGTGCAGGAATGGATGTACAAATATATGCTGGGCATCGACAACGACGAGACGGATCCCGGCTTCCGCCATATAATCCTGAGGCCTACTCCCGACACCAGGACTCCGGACGAAATGCCCGAGGGCCAGGAAACGGTCAAATGGGTGCGCGGCAGCTACAAGTCGGTCTCCGGCGAGATCAGCGCCTCCTGGTCCATGGAAGAAGACTTCTTTAATTACGAAGTATCAGTACCCGCCGGCACCTACGCCACGCTTTACCTGCCCGTATTCGACGAAAACGTAAAGACCGTCAACATCAACGGAGTCGTCAGTCCCTTGTCCGATTATGCCAGGAAAGACGGCAGAGTCGTGATCGACCTGGCGCCCGGAAAATACTGCTTCGAAATGATGAGATGAGTGCCGTTTGAACTAAAAGAGGTTTGAGTTATGAAGAATCGTCAAGAAAAGAACGAATATTGCAAAGGGGAGAGGCGGAGAGCGGTCATCGCCATGCTGATCGCCCTATGCGCCCTTATGCTGTTTGCAACATTCACAGGCTGCAATTCCGGCAGCGAAAACGGCCCCACCGGGAATACCGTGATAATCACTCCGGAAAACGGCAATAACGGCAGCCCCGTCACCGGCTATATTCATGACGCTTCTTCCGACCCGGCCGTGACGCCGGACAACGGCAATGCCTCCGATCCCACTCAGGTGCCAGTCACTCCGATCCCGGTCACCCAGGCTCCTGCCACCCAGGGAAGCGACGATCCCAACCTGCCTTTGAAAGGCCTCAAGATCTGCGTGGATCCGGGCCATCAGGGCGCCTCGATGTCCGAAAAAGAACCCTGCGCTCCCTGGGGCCCAGAGGCCAACTCTTCTGTGAACAATACGGTCATGAAGGCGAAGGCCACCGCCGGCACCACCGGCGTCAGCACGGGGAAGACTGAATTTGCCGTCAATCTCGAGATCGCCCTGAAGCTCAGGGACGCTCTTGAATCCAAAGGCGCCACGGTCATAATGAGCCGCACGGACAACGACTCCCGCATCTCCAACAGGGACCGCGCAATTTTAGCAAACGAGAACGGCTGCGACCTCACTTTCAACATCCATTGCAACGGCGCTGAAAACCATTCTATCTCAGGCATCGAAATATACGTACGCGGCGCAGGCGACAACACCGAAGAATATGCCCGGCGTTCAAAAAACGAAGCCGCGCTGGGGCAGAAGCTCCTCGACAAGCTTTGCGCATATACCGGTGCCAACAAGAGAAACGTCAACAAGAGCGACAATTATACGGGCATCAACTGGCGCGACCACGCCACTTTCATCATAGAATGCGGCTTTATGAGCAACCCCGAAGAGGACGTTAAACTCGGCAGTCCGGAATATCAGGAAAAGCTGGCTCAGGCCATTCTGGCGTTCGTCCTGGAGGACTATAAAGGATGAAAAAGCGGCTGGCGCTGATATTGACGGCCTTATTGATACTGGCCTTGCCAGGCTGTTTTTTTGAAGGCGTAATTCCGGATAATACGGCTGATCCCGGAACGGCTGAGCATACCGGTCTGCCTGAGGTTTCCGTTGCCGCGAACGATCCGACAAATGTTCCGGAAAATACCGATCCGACGGAGGCTGCCACTTTTGGAACGGCTTCTCCCGAGGAGATCGCTTTCTGGAAGGAAGCGGCGGAGCACCTCGAATATTACAAAGAAGTTGCCCTGGATTCCGAATTCGGCACCAGGGACGGGAAGGTCCACAAATGGACTGAGCCAATATCTTTATACGTTTATCCCGGCGTTGACGCGGATAAATATATTGGTTTTATAGAAGCGCATCTGGAGACGCTGAACGGCATAGAAGGATTTCCCGGCATCACGCTCACGGAAGATATCGACGCCGCCGGATTGACGCTGGAATTCGTTTCATACGAAAGAATGAAAGAGCTGCTGGGCAGCGACGGACAGGACAGCCGGGACGCCTACGGATACGTCAACATATCCTGGTACAATAAAGATTGCCGCATATTCAAGGGCCGGATATATATAGTCAGCGAAGCCGATTCAAGCGAAGCGGACGTCAGGCATACTCTGATAGAGGAGACGACGCAGGCAACGGGCCTTATGAACGATTCCGTTAAAGATTCCAGGAGCATTTTCTATCAGGGATATTCCACAGTTGACCGGCTCAACGACGTCGACATGATCCTTTTGAAGATACATTATTCGGACCGGGTCAAGGGCGGCATGGTATACGAAGAAATAAAAGAGATCGCGGAGGCACTTGCCAATCAATGATATTTGTGGCAAAATGACCCGGTGACGAAAAGTCGCCTGAAAGGATCTGGATCATAGATATGAAGAGAAATATATTTACGTCTGAATCGGTAACGGAAGGCCATCCCGACAAGGTATGCGACGCTGTGGCGGACAGGATACTTGACGCGCTCATCGAGCAGGATCCTGCTTCCCGCGTGGCCTGCGAAGTCACCGCCTGCCCGGGCCGCATTATGATAATGGGGGAGATCACGTCCAAAGCAGTTGTGGATTACGAGCAGCTGGTGCGCGACACGATACGCGAGACCGGATATACGGATCCCGAAATGGGATTCGACGCAGATACCTGCGAATTCGTCAATTGCCTCAGCACCCAGTCTCCCGATATTGCCATGGGCGTGGACAATTCGTTCGAGAGCCGCAACGGAGAAGATTCCGAATTCCAGACCGGTGCCGGCGACCAGGGAATGATGTTCGGTTTTGCCTGCAATGAAACTCCGGAGCTTATGCCGCTTCCCGTGAGCCTTGCTCATAAACTTACCCGCAGGCTGGCGGAAGTGCGCAAAGAAGGCATCCTCGACTATCTCAGACCTGACGGAAAGGCTCAGGTCTCCGTGGAATATAACGACGACAACACTCCCAGGCGCATCGAAGCCGTGGTGGTCTCCAGCCAGCACAGCGAAAACGTGTGCATCGAAAAGCTTAGAGACGATATCAGGAAATACGTGATCGACGCGTCCATACCCGCAGAGCTCATCGATGCGGAGACAAAGATTTTCATCAATCCAACGGGCCGCTTCGTTATCGGAGGCCCCGCCGGAGACACCGGCCTTACGGGCCGCAAGATAATCGTGGATACTTACGGCGGAATGGGCAGACACGGAGGAGGCAGCTTTTCCGGAAAAGATCCTACCAAAGTTGACCGTTCGGCCTGCTATATGGCAAGGCATATCGCCAAGAGCGTGGTAGGCAGCGGGCTTGCGGACAGGGCGGAAGTCCAGATCGCATACGCCATCGGAGTCGCCCATCCCGTATCTTTCAGGATCGACACTTTCGGAACAGAGAAATATCCCGTGGAACAGATCGAGAAGGCAATACTTAAGAAATTCGACCTGAGGCCCGGAGCCATCATAAAATATCTCGACCTGCTGAGGCCGATCTACAGCCGCACCACCAATTACGGACACTTCGGAAAAGAAGATCAGGGCCTGCCCTGGGAAGAGGTGGCCCTGATAGAGATCGACGGCTGACAGTTAACCGTTACAGTTTACCGTTTATCATCTGCCGTTTAACGGATCATCTTCTGATATGGACCGGCGACTTGTCGTTACCGGCCGGATCTATTTTTACCGTTATCGATTCGTTGTTGGGAAGGGGCACCTGGCCGGAAGCCCGGAGCAGAGGCGTTTCGAGAGGCTTGAAGCTGAAGTCCGCGAAGCCGGGGCGCGTGGGAGCGATGCCCAGTATGTATTTTCCGTAAAGAATGACCGGAATTGCGGACCAGCCGTGGCAAAGGCTGCCTGCGTCGTCGAATGCTTTTGCGCCGTCAAGCGTTTCCCAGAACGACGTGGCGCCGCCGTAGAGCATATGGCCCCATTTCCTTGCCACCTCGTCGAATACGAAACCTGCGTATTTATTTCCCAGCCCCAGCAGCGCTTCGTATTTGAAGATGGAATGGCTGAGCGTGGCGGGAACGTACACTCCGGGACAGCCGGGAGCGATCTTTTCCGCTTCTTCCGCGTAACCTATAAGGTTGGGCGTTCGTTTGCCCGTGAGGATATCCGCCACCCGGTCGATATAGGCATCCGGCACGGCTCCGGCGTACAGCGCCAGCGCGTGCGTCAATTCGGAAAAATGCACCTTTTTACCGTTCACGACGTAGGTACAATAAGCTTCGCGGTCATAGTTCCAGTAGGCCGCGTGGAATCCGGCAATCACGGATTTGTGCAGCATTTCGTACCAGGAATATTGGCGCCTGTAATCGTAATTGTCCTCGGGATCGTGGCGCCTGACCAGCCAGGCGGCAAGATGCGCGGCGGCGTCCAGCGCCAGGGCGTAGAACAGCGTCAACGGAGCGTCGGTATTGACCTCGCCCTGCTTTCTCTGATCGGCAGGCACTGAACTGGCCATCCAGTCGGACCATTCGTAGAAATTCCAGCTTCCCGGCGTATTGAACGGCGGCAGCTGATCTCCGCTCTTCGAATGGACCCAGAACGTCCTGATTATCTTTTCCACCACCGGAAATTCTTCGGCGGCGAAAGCGTAGTCTCCAGAATAGAGCACGTATTCGTACAGTTCCACGATCCACATCAGCGAGAAAGAGGGGATCCAGACGGGAACTTTAGCCGGCGCGCAAAGCTCCAGCTGGCCGTCCGGACGCAGGCTCTTTCCCAGAAGCCTCAGGCTGGCCTTGGGAAAATCGTATTCTCCGAAGGAATAATATCCCGACAGCATCTGATTCCTGGAATCCATCGAATAAAGCGCCTGCTCGCGCCAGGGACAGTCCTCGTAATGCTCGTGCATGCAAAGCCTCAAGGTATCAAGGGACACCTTATAAATCTCGTTGTGCAGCCAGTCGGAAGAGCGGAAGCCGCAAACGTTTTTCAAAGGGTAATCAGAGGGCCTGACTCCGGCGTAATAAAGCTTGAAATCGAATGAAGTGACGAATATCTGCATATACCTGAGGCCCAGGCGTTTGATATAATGAGTAAACCGCTGCCTGCCTTCAGAGCAGGTATATACGCCCGTAAAGCATCTGCCTCCCACGAAGGAACGGGCCCTCAGGTCGATGAGATGCTCTCCGTAGCCGATATATACTTTTGTTCCGGCTTCCGCTTCGACGTCAATGGTGAAATATCCCGCTGTCTCCTGCATCAGGTCGATCACGGCGTAGATACCCGCGTAACCTCTCACGGGGTCGATACGGAAACGTACGGGTTCGACGGTCCCGCCGGAGCCGATCTTCGTATCGTACCCTCTGGCCCCGTAGGTGATCTCGTGAAAATATCTCTGGCTCAGCGCCGCTCTCTGAAGTTTCTTTGCCGTAACTTCGTTAAGATCCTCCTGGTTGAACCTGAAAAGCCCCTGTGTCAATATCTCGCCGGCCTTGTCGTCTCCGATCTCCAGCTTTTTTATGGGGCGCGGGTACAGCAGCGTCTCGTATTTGGCGTTTTTCAGGGGATAATCCGCAAAAGACAGTTCCATTCTGGATTCCGCGGAAGGGAAGTACGGATTCAGTACCGCCAGTTTGGACGCGTCGTATTCGAAAGCGTATCCCAGCTGTCCGGAGACCATCTCCATAGGCCCGGATCTGTAAGCGGGAGAGACGCGGCCGAGTGTTTTGGAGGAACTTTCCGTGATCAGCTTGTCTCCGTTGCAGACAGTATAGCAAAAGCCGGGCTCCCCGTGAAGGTAGGTGGAAGAGCTGTTGCCCTGGTAATAGATCAGGAAACGGAGCGTGTTTTCGCCTTCGCGGAGAAAGTCGGAAATATCGATCTCGTCGTAAACTTTGGCGTCAGGAAAATCGGCATATTGACCCGAAGCGGCGTAAACGCTGTTGACCCACAAAACGTACTGGGAGTCTGCGCTGATCCTAAGCTTCAGTTTGTCGCCGGGCAGGAAAACATGTTCCTCCGGACCGCCTTTGGCAGGTTGACGCACTCCGTCAGAATCGCAGTCGAATCTGATCTTGAACGAGTCGATAAACTCGCCGTACGTGTTGACGCTGCTGCCGTCGCTGTTAACGAGCCAGATCCATTTCATATTTGACGCTCCTTTTTCGACGATATTTAATTTAGTGTGGTCACAAACCGGGGCTGAGCTTTTTTTCGTCCGTTTCGGCGGACTTCACGAGCCGCGGCGGCCCCGTCCGGGCCCGGGTCAAGCATAAGGCTCAGCTTTAGAGTTTATTCAAAAAGCGTCCCACGCGCTCCAGCGCGGTCTTTATATGTTCGGCGGAATATGCGTAGGAAGCGCGCACGAAACCTTCTCCCGATCTGCCAAAAGCACCGCCGGGAACCAGTGCCACCTTTTCTTCCTGAAGCAGTTTCTGGCAAAAGTCGTCGGAAGAAAGGCCGGTGGACGAGATATCGGGGAAGCAATAGAAAGCGCCCTCGGGCTCGAAACATTTGAGTCCAAGGTCGTTGAAGCCTTTAACGATAAGCTTGCGGCGGTAATTGTACTCTCTCCGCATGTCCTCGATGTCTCCGTCGCCTTCGTTGAGCGCCTCAAGAGCCGCGTACTGGCTCATGGTGGGAGCGCACATTATGGCATACTGGTGAAGCTTTGTTAGGACCGCGTTGACCGGTTCCGGAGAAACGGCATATCCCAGCCTCCAGCCGGTCATGGCGTAGGCTTTTGAAAAACCGCTTACGATGACGGTGCGCTCTTTCATGCCTTCGATGGAAGCTATGGAAACGTGGCGCCTGTCGGTGTAGGTCAATTCTGCGTATATCTCGTCTGCCAGCACGATCACGTCCGTATCCCGGAGCACGTCGGCGATGGCCCTCAGCTCGGACTCTTTAAGTATCGAGCCGGTGGGATTGTTGGGGAAGGGCAATACCAGCAGTTTGGTCCTGTCAGTTATCGCCGCCTTCAGGGCTTCAGGAGTGAGTTTAAAACCGTTGTCCCTGTCAAGGTCGATGTATACCGGCTTTGCCCCCGCCATGGCCGCCAGAGGGCCGTAGCAGACGAAGCTGGGCTGGGGGACTATAACTTCATCCCCGGGCCTGATAAACGCTCGCATGGCCACGTCAATCGCCTCGGAACCGCCTACGGTGATCAGCACGTTCTTTTCCGAGTATTCCAGCCCGAAGCGCCTCTTAAGATAAGCGGCAACCGCCTTTCGAAGCTCCGCCAGTCCGGCGTTGGCCGTATATTGCGTCTTGCCTTTTTCCAGCGACCGGATGCCCGCGTTCCTAATATGCCAGGGCGTGATGAAATCCGGCTCTCCTATGCCCAGGGAGACAACGCCTTCCATGGTGGAAGCTATGTCGAAAAGCTTCCTGATGCCCGAGGGCGGCAGGGAAGTCAGCACCGTGTTCAATTGATCTTCAGGTCTTTTGGTCATCAAAACAGCATCACCTGTCTGTCGTCTTTCGGTTTCTCTTCGAACATGATACCGTCTTCTTTGTATTTCTTGAGCACGAAGTGTGTGGCGGTGCTTACCACCGCTTCCATAGGCGCCAGTTTTTCGGCAACGAACAGCGCCACCTCGTTAAGATTCCTGCCTTCGATCTGAAGCGCAAGGTCGTATGTGCCGGACATGAGGTATACGCTTTTAACCTGGTCGTATTGATAAAATCTCTCGGCGATCTGGTCGAAGCCGCGGCCGAACTGAGGCGTCACTTTAAGTTCGATGAGCGCGGTCACAAGTTCCTTGGAAGTCTTGCGCCAGTTGATCATGACCTTGCTTCCTACAATTATGCCGTCTTTCTTAAAGCTTTCGATCCTGTCGTTGACCTCCGCTTCCGTTATGCCCAGCATCACCGCTATGTCAGCTGCGGAAAGCGCGCTGTCCTTGTCAAGGAGTTCCAGAATTTCATTGTCCATAAGCCGTAACCTCGCAATATTATAATGGGGGCAATACACGTTAAAGACGGATATGTGCCTGTTCAGTTTGATTTTACCATATCGAAACGTTTTTGTCACTTTATTATTTGCGGTCAATATGATAAAATCGCCCCTGACGGAACCGTTTATTTGCATATGGAGGCGCAGTTATGGACAAAATAATGAACCTGGTCAATTTCGTTAGAGGCGTGGAGCCCCGTGAGCCGGAAAAAGATCTTTTCGAGCCCGTTGTCCGGGAACTGGAGGTCAACCGGCGCTACGGCTTTAAGAGCACCGTTTTGCTGCAGTACGACGCCCTTATGAGGGAAGATATCAGGCAGCTGTTTTCCGACCGGGAGGCCAATAAAGACGTGGAGCTGGGGCTGTGGTTCGAGATGAACCGGCCTCTTACGGAAGCCGTGGGGATCGAGTGGCGCGGGAGGCCCGGGTACGACTGGGACTGGTTCGTGGATCCGGGATTCCTGATGGCTTATACGCCGGATGAGCGTGTCAAACTTATCGATGAGGCGTTTCGCAGGTTTAACGAGCTGTTCGGATATTATCCTAAAGTTGTCGGGTCCTGGTTGCTGGACGCGTTTTCGATGAAATATATGAGCGAGAAATATGAATTGTCCGCCATGTGCATATGCAGGGAGCAGTTTGCGGTCGACGCGTACACGCTCTGGGGCGGCTATTATACGGGCGGGTATTATCCTTCCGTTAAGAACGCCCTCTGTCCCGCGAAAACGAAAGAATATCAGATAGAGACCCCCGTTTTCCGTATGCTGGGGCTGGATCCCATTTACGGCTACGACGAGGCCAGATATCCCACCGGCGTCTGGGGCTGCAACACCATGGAACCTGTGTGGACCTCGGGCTCCGACAGGAGGATAATGGAATGGTACATGGACGTTTATTACAAGTCGCCCTGCCTTTCTTATGCCTACGCCACCACGGGGCAGGAAAACAGTTTCGGCTGGCCCTGCATCGAAAAGGGGTATCTGGTGCAGGCGGAATTGTTGCACGAGATGGTATTGAAAGGGGAGGTCAACGTCGAGACTCTGGGCGAGACCGGCGAACGTTTCAAGTCTTTATACAGTGTGACTCCTGCCTGCGCTCTCACCGCGCTCAAAGACAGGACGGACAACGGCCTCAAGGCGGTCTGGTATGATTCTCCGTCTTACAGGGCTGGCCTTATCGCCGAGCCGGGCGGCAGGATCTTTTTAAGGGATCTTAACCTTTTCGACGAGAGGTACGAAGAGCGGTATCTGGAAAAGCCCTGCCGCTCCTGGGACGCACGGTACGACAACCTTCCGGTGGTGGACAACCGGCTGTGGTCGAAAGACGGGGCCGAGTCATATCTGATGATATGCGATGACGCGGATACTTCGACCGTTTCCGCTTCGGAAGACGGAGACGTTTTGACCGTGGAATTCAAACGGTCAGGCTGCAGCGAAAAGCGCGGCGCTGATCCTGTCGTCAGGGTCGAGTTCAGGCCGGACCGGATCGCCTTCGAAGGGATCGAAAAAGCGGTCTATTCCACAGGCGTGTATGAAGATGACGTGGAGATTAGTTTCGATGAAAACGTTGACAGGATCGATCTAAAAAAACGCGGTTTCGGATATTATATTGCCGCAGTTCAAGGATCGTTCCTTCGCTGCGTCGATAAAAAATCAGACCGCGCCGTATTCGAATTCAGCGCGGCCCTGACCGATAAAGCTATGGAAGGGAAGAGTCAGATATCCGTTTCTTTCGGTTCGGACTGACCGTCTTCTGCCCCTTCTTCGTATTCCGCCGTGCCGGCTTCGCCTTCCGCCTCGCCGTCACGGTTTTTCTTTTTGTTTCTGAATATCCTGATCTTGGACCACAGAAGTATTATGGTCTGGCCCGGAATGCCCAGGATCATTATGTACCAGATATTGACGCCGAACATATGGCAGATGATGCAGGCGGTGAGCAGCGACGACCACATCAGAAGGGAAATGATCAGGAAGTTTCTGCGCCTGTTGAACCATATGGAATTTAATATAAGCCAGACTACGAAGGTGACGGGCAGCGCGATGACGAAGCAGAGCAGGTTCTTCACGGAATGTCCTGCGGAATGCAATATCACGAACACCAGGGTGGCTATCAGCCATATAAGCACTATGCAGATGGCAAGGATAAATTTCCTGTTCGTGATGCGGCGCCTCAGCTTGCTGATGCTGCTGTCAGGCCTGGAAAAGATGCTGGTGTGGTCTTTCGCGAAAAGATAGTCGAGAGTGACTCCGAACAGGTCCGCGATCTGCTTGAGCACGATGGCGTCCGGGATAGATTCGGCGCGTTCCCACTTGGAGATGGCCTTGTCGGTATAGTTCAACCGCTCGGCAAGTTCGGCCTGTGTCATGCCTTTAGAGCGTCTCAGCTGTGATATATTGTTCGCTATTATCTGTTTGTAATCTTCTGCCTGCATGATCCGTACCTTGCTTTCGGTAATAGTTCAAATTATGAGGTTTTTGAATTGTAGCATATAAAACGGCGCTTTTCAAGTTGTTTTGACCGAATTTTGCAATTGATACGAAGGATTCTACCGCGGGTTTACATGCGGTAGAATCGTTCTCTACCGGCCGTTTTAACGGTAGACAGGGCCTCATCAACAGTTTATTGATTCATTTTGGTTTTGTATATATTATAAAACTACAAACTCTTCCGGAGGTCATTATGAACCCTTACGTACTTTTTACAGATCTGTCCTGCGACGTCGATCCCGAGATCCTTCGGGACTGGGGAGTGTCGTACGTCTCGCTGACGCACCACTTTGTCGACGATCCGGAAAAAGAGTATAACAATGACGATTACCCTGTAAAGCAGTTTTACGACGAGATGAGGCATGGCAGGATCGCCAAGACTTCCGCGGTGGCAAAAGAGGTTTTTCTCGAAGCCTTTAAAGAGATCCTGGACAACGGCAGCGATATCCTCTATCTCGCTTTTTCTTCCGGCCTCAGTTCTACCTACGCGAATTCCATGCTTGCGGCGTCGGAACTTCAGCCCCTGTATCCCGACAGAAAGATACTGATCTCCGACACCCGTTCCGCTTCCGCCGGAATGGGGCTGCTGGTCTATATTGCCGCAGAGAAGAAAAAAGCGGGCGAGAGCATTGACGCGCTGTTCGAATACGTCGAATCACAACGATTCCATCTCTGCCACTGGTTCACCGTGGCGGATCTTAAATATCTAAAGCGCGGCGGCAGAGTCAGCGCCGCGGCGGCTTTCATAGGAGGTGTGCTCAGCATCAAGCCGGTGCTCCATATGGACGATCCGGGCCACCTCATTCCAGTCACCAAAGTAACGGGCAGAAAGAATTCCATACTTAAAATGGCTGACAAATACGGAGAACTCAGCATCGATCCCGAAAACGGCACCGTGTTCATTTCCCACGGAGACTGCGTGGAAGATGCTGAATATCTTGCTGCCGTACTCAAGGAGAGGCACGGCGTCGAAGTAAAACTCATAACCTACGTCGGTGGTGTCATCGGAGCCCATTCCGGTCCCGGCACCCTGGCGCTGTTCTTCATTGGAAAGGAAAGATGATCTGCCGTACGGAGATTCCCGACCGGCCTGAACGCTCCAAAGCTTATTGAATGATATTGTCCGGAGGATCTGACATGAATTACAGAAATGAAAAGTTACTCAGCGGCGAAATATATTCTCTTATGCTAAAATGCGCCGAATGCGAACTTAAACTGCATATAAAGGACGTAAACGATCTTAACGTGTTTCCCGTGCCCGACGGCGACACCGGGGACAATATGTGGCGCACCATCAACGGCGGCGTCAATGCCCTCAAAGCCTGCAAAACAGAGGACCTCCAGGACGCGGTCATCACTTCCAGCAAGGGCATGCTCATGGGCGCCCGGGGCAATTCCGGCGTCATCCTTTCTCAATTCTTTAAAGGCATCACAGACGTGCTTTCCAGGCACGGCAAGGCCGATTCCGAAGTACTTCTGGAAGCGCTCAGGAACGGCGTTAAAGTTTCCTACGCCTCCGTGCAGAATCCCACCGAAGGCACGATCCTTACGGTCGCCAGGGAATCCGTTGACCACGCAGGCGAAAAGATAGGCGAAGACGCTGCGTTGTTAGAGCTGTTTAACGAATTGAAAAACGGCATGGAGATATCGCTTAAGCGCACGCCGGAACTGCTTCCTGCGCTCAAACAGGCGGGAGTCATCGACAGCGGCGGCGCCGGTCTGTACTATATCGCCACCGGATTCGCGCTGGCGCTGAACGAAGATATGGAAACGCTGGAAAAACGGTACGGACCTGTGGAAAAGAACGCATCGCCTTCTTCTGAGCATCGGGACAGAGAAGATGCCGTCAACGTCGACCTGTTTACTGCCGACGACGTGATGGAATACGGTTACTGCACCGAACTTCTTATTAGGCTCCAGAACGGCAAGACCGATATCGATAATTTCGACGATGACGCCGTCCGCGCTTTCCTGGCCGATGCCGGGGATTCAGTGGTTTATTTCAGAGACGGCTCTTTAGTGAAACTCCACGTCCATACAATGCATCCCGAAAAAGTGATGGACCATATGCACAGATTCGGAGAGTTCCTCAAACTGAAGATCGAAAATATGACGCTGGAACATACGGACAACGATTCTCCGGCCGCGCGCCGGGTTAAGACTGTTCCAGCTTCTGGCGGCGATGAAGCTGCACGAAGCGAGCTTTCTGAGGGAACGTCCGAATTCTCAGGCGAAGCCGTTTTTTCCGTAGAGAAACCGGAAGGCCCCGCTAAGCTTTACGGCACCGTCGTGGTCTCCGTGGGAGACGGTTTTAACGAGATATTTACCGCTATGGGCACCGACGCCATCGTCTCCGGAGGCCAATCCTTCAATCCTTCCGCCAGCGACTTTATCGACGCCTTTAAGAAGGTAAACGCAGAAAATATAATCGTTTTCCCGAATAATAAAAATATCAACCTTGCCGCCAGGCAGGCCGCGGATATGTACGAAAAAGCCAAAGTCCACGTTATCGACACCGTGAATCTGGGCCAGGGATATATCGGCCTTGCCGCGGTGGCTCCGGACGAGACCGACGTGGATGCCATAATCGATTCCGTCAACGAAGCGATCTCTCTTTGTGATTCCGGCTCCGTTTCTGTTGCCGTAAAAAGCGGAAATTTCGACGGTATCGCGGTCAACGAAGGCGATTTTATCGGTTTCGTTGGCAAAAATATAGTGTCTTCCGAGAAGGATCTGGTCAGCGCGTCAATGCTGCTGGCTGATCATCTGCTTGCGGACGAGTCGAAACGCGGCGTGCTGACCTGCTTCACCGGAAAAGATACGACGGATGCGGACAATTCATTCCTCGAAAAAGCCATAGGCGAAAAATATCCCGACGTTGAACTGTTCTTCGCGCCGGGAGGCCAGGATATATATTCTTACATATTCGTAACGGGCTGATACGGCTCGAAAAGTCAGACCAGCAGCATTATATCGGAATTGCGAAGTACGTTGTCCGCGACTCTGTCGTTCAGTTCGAAAGCGCACTTCTGCAAAGCGTTGTCGCCCGAGGAATCCAGGCCGCAGGCGCCTTTGACCGCTTCTGCCAGTTCGTTCGCGATCTCTCCGGCAAGCTCTACGCCAACGGCGCATTCTTCCGCATCTACCATTTTAAGCGTCTTCTCGAATATCTCTTTAGCTACATCGCTCTGAGCGCCGGACGCTGCTTCCGAAGAGAGCAGGCTTTCCATGCCCCTGAACAGCCATTTCTTATAAGGCCTGTAGCGTTCTTTCAAAATATACAGGCAGGAAAGCACGTCTTCGGTGGCTTCCGCTAAAAACAGCCGTACGGCCCCGTTTTCGCCCCGTTCATACATCCTGGGTACGTTGTATGCCAGACTTTGAGAAAGCCGGAATAAGAGCCCTGAGAGCCTCTTAAAACGTATATCCTGAGGCGGAACGGCCAGATCGTCGCGTATATTTGAAAAATTGCCGTAATTATCCATATAGACTGTGCCGTTCAGTGCCTCCGCCAGCGATTCTTCACGGATCAGCGCCCATTGCCCCACGCTTTTCGGAGGGAAGGCGGACGAGGGGATGTAGCGATCGAAATACTCTTCGATACCGATGACGCCCCGGCGGCTCAGACCTCCGTAAGAGGCCACGGGCTGCCTTTTATATCCCATAAATTCCGAGGGCAGTTTAGCGTAAGCCCGTTCCAGCGCGAACACCTGCCTTGAGTCCAGCAGGCCTTCCGGATAAAAAATACAAAAACCCGGCTCGAAGTCGTGGTCTTTGGACAGTTCGTCGTCAAAACCGTAACATTCGGAGCCGGGCCCTGCGAGGGCAAAGCACAGATATTGCATGATTTCCGGAAAGTTTTCACGAAAAACGTTCAAACCGCAGTCATAAAAATAGCTTTCGGAAAGTTCACGCCCAGTCATTCGGCTTTGCCCCCGGTCGATAATAACACTCAGTCGTCGTACCTGAGCTTGTCTCTCTTCTTTTTGCGTATTACGAAGAACACGATCACCGCCACGACGGCAACGGCCAGTACGATATACAGCCAGGTGAGGTTCACGGAATCTTCGGTCTCGGACTCGGTGAGGCGGAATTTCTCCCAGGTCTTGTTGTAGGTCTCCATAACTTCGGCGCCCAGGTCGACGAATTCCTTTGTATTTGCCAGCGTCTCTGTAGAAGGATTGTACACCTCGTCGTCGATATAGCCTTCGCCCAGCTCCGCCAGTGCTTCGTCCTGAGGAGTGGAATAACCGATGTAGGAAGCGTTCTTCACGGCAATGTCGGTGCGGCACATGAAATCGATGAACAGCAGCGCGCCTTCCGTATTCTTGGAGGAAGTGGGGATGACCATGCTGTCGATCCATACGTTGGAGCCTTCTTTGGGAATGGCGTATCCCAGATCGTAATCGCTTTCGTCAATAATGGCGTAGGCGTCGCCGGACCACTCCAGGCAGAGCGCGTAATTGCCGCGGATCATGGGGTCTTTGATGTCGTCAACGCCGTACTGGGCCACGATCGCTTTCTGCTTTTCCAGTTCCTTGCCTGCGGCTTCGATCTGCTCGGGATCGGTGGAGTTGATGGCGTCAAGCCCGTACAGTCTGACGAGCGAAACGGCCATGGTATCTCTGATGGAATCGAGCATCAGGATGGATCCTTTGTACTTCTCGTTCCAGAGGCAGTCCCAGCTGTCGATGACGTCGTCTCCGATGAGATCCCTGTTGTAAATGATCCCCAGCGTGCCCCACATATAGGGAACGGAATATTCGTTGTCCGGGTCGTATGATTTGCCTTTAAGGTCGGATCTGATCTTGCCGTAGTTGGTGATCTTGCTCATATCGATCTTGTTGAGACGGCCTTCGTTGATCAGCCTGGATACCATATAGTCGGAAGGCACGAGAACGTCGTAGGGAGTGTTGGTGCTCACCAGTTTCTGATACATGGTCTCGTTGGTGTCGTAGGTATCGTAAACCACCTTGTATTGAGGATATTCTTTCTCGAATTCCTTGATCACGCCCGGATCGATGTAGTCGCCGCAGTTGAACACGTACAGCTTCTGTTTGGGCGCGCAGGCGCTGAGGCCCGAAAGAAGTCCCAGAACCATGACCGCCGCGATCACGACGCACAGTATCCTGCTTTTCGTTGAGAACGCGTGTCTCACGTTGCCGGAATTTGTCTTTTCCATTTCCTTTTTCCTCCTGATCATATATGTTTTCAGGCCTGGTCGGCCCTGGCTTTTTTGCCCGCGGGTCTGAAATTCACGATGACGAGTATCACGAACACCACCACGAACAGTATCGTGGACAGCGCGTTGACCGCCAGCGGTATGGTCTTCTTGGTCATGGAGTTGATGCATACCGACAGCGTCATGAAATCAGATCCGGAAGTGAAGTAACTTATAATGAAATCGTCCAGCGAAAGCGTAAACGCCAGCAGCGCTCCGGATATGATGCCGGGGAGTATCTCCGGGAACACCACTTTCCTGAACGCCAGCGCCGGGGAAGCGCCCAGATCCAGCGCCGCTTCGTAAGTGCTCTTGTTTAGCTGCCTGATCTTCGGCAGCACGGACATCGTAACGTAGGGCACGTTGAACATCACGTGGGCGATCAGCAGCGTGAAGAAGCCCAGCGGTATCGATACGAACACGAAGAACAGCATCAGGGAGATACCGGTGACGATGTCAGCGTTCAGCATCGGTATGTTCAGCGTTTTCAGCACAACGTTCTTTCTGAAAGGAGACAGCCTTGCTATAACGAAGGCAGCGTACGTGCCGATCAGCGTGGCGATCACTGACGCGATGAGGGCGACGATAAGCGTGTTCTTCAGCGCGTTCAGCAGTTCGGACTGATCCGCCAGTTCCGCGTAATGTACCAGGGATATGCCCGTGAACTTCGCTCTCGTGGCTCCCGCGTTGAACGAATACAGTATCATCACGACGATGGGAGCGTACAGGAAGATCATTATGACCGCTATGTACAGTATCTTGAAAATGAGAGATTTGTCGTTTTTCATAGCGTCATACCTCCCGCAGATTCGTCATCCTTGTCGATAAGGTTGAATATGGACATGCAGATAAATACGAGCACCATCAGTATGAAGGACAGCGCGCCGCCGTCCGGGTCGACGCCTTCTGCCGAAGCGCCTGATATGAATTTGAATTCGATCAGTTTGCCGATGGTCCAGGCGTTGTTGTTGAGGAGCTGGGGGATAACGAAGGTGGTGACGCAGGGCACGAACACCATGGTGATCCCGGATACAACTCCCGGCACGGTCAAGGGGAATATGACCCCTTTGAACACGTGGAAGGTGTTGCCGCCCAGATCCTGCGCCGCCTCGATCAGGTTCTTGTCGATCTTCGTCATCGACGTATATATGGGCAATACCAGGAAGGGAAGGAAGTTGTACACCATTCCTATGATGATGGCCGCGTCCGTGCCTTTGAGCATCGTTCCTCCGAGTATCCTGGTGACTATGCCTTCTTCGTCGATCAGCGACAGCATGGCGTAGGTCCTGATGATGAAATTCATCCACATGGGGAGCAGCAGCAGGATGGAGAGAAAACTGCGCATCCTTTCGCTGAGCCTCGACAGGAAATATGCCAGGGGATAACCCAGAAGCAGGCAGATCACAGTGGAGATGAAGGCGTAGTTTAGCGACCTCAGCTCGGCCTGGAGCACCTGCTTATCCGTAAATACGTATTTCAGATGCTCGAGGGTGAAATGCACTCCGTCGGGCCTGAATTCAAACACCGCGTAAACGAAGATCATCACGAGGGGCACTATAGTGAACAGGATGATCCAGACGTAAAGCGGTATGTTTTTAAGTGTCTTAGTGATTCTGGTCATCTATTTCCACAACCTCCTCACGTCTGCGTACCCGGATTTTGTCTTCCGGAATGTACAGATCCACGGTCTGGCCTATCTTGACTTTATCGTACGTATGTACCAGCAGGGAAAGATCTTCGCATTTTACCGTGATCTCGTAGTCGTCGCCTTTATATCGGAACGTGTCGACTTCGCCGCGGACGATGTTGGAGCCTTCTTCCGGCTCGTCCTCGGACAAGGCCTTGAGTATCTCGATGTCCTGGGGAAGTATGTACACGTTGACCGCCTCCTCGTATTCGGAATCCGAGGTGTTGGCGTTGGCGTCGAGGTATTTCACGTTTACGGGGCCTATGTCTACTAAATTGTCCTTCAATACCCATCCGGTGAGGATGTTGTACGGTATCTTCATTATCTGGATGTCAAAGGGCTTTACGTTCATGCCGATCACAGTGCCGGGCTCGGTCATCTGGGTGCTGTGGATCTTCCATTTGAATCCGTCGGGAGCGTCCACGATCATCTCGTAATGCACGCCTTTGAAGAGCACGGAGGCAACGGTGCCTGTAAGCATTCCGTCTTCCGGCTTCACTATGGTGATGTCTTCCGGCCTGATCACCACGTCAACGTCCTCGTCCTTGCCGAAGCCTTTGTCGGCGCACTCGAAACGGCGGCCTGCGAATTCGCAGAGGTAGTCTTTAACCATCACGCCGGACAATATGTTGCTGTCGCCGATGAAGCGGGCAACGAAGGCGTTGACCGGCTCGTTGTATATGTCGGTGGGCACGCCGATCTGCTGTATGACGCCCTGGTTCATTACCACGATGGTGTCGGACATCGTAAGCGCTTCTTCCTGGTCGTGGGTCACGTACACGAAGGTGATACCGGTCTTCTTCTGAAGCGCTTTAAGTTCCACCTGCATCTCTTTTCTGAGCTTAAGGTCGAGGGCGCCCAGAGGCTCGTCCAGAAGCAGAACTTCGGGCTCGTTGACGATTGCCCTGGCGATGGCGATGCGCTGCTGCTGGCCGCCGGAGAGGGAGTCGGGCTTGCGCCGCTCGAAGCCGGAAAGTTCCACAAGTTCCAGCGCTGCCTTTACCTTCTTCTTGATCTCGTTTTCAGGCAGCTTCTTGATCTTTAGGCCGAATGCGATGTTTTCGTAAATATTCATGTTCGGGAACAGGGAATATTTCTGGAAAACGGTATTGACCTTGCGCTTGTGGGGAGGCAGGTCGGTGATGTCTTCTCCGTTGAAGAAAACTCTGCCTGAATCGGGCTTTTCAAAACCGCTGATTATACGGAGCGTGGTGGTCTTGCCGCAGCCGGAAGGTCCAAGAAGCGTAAGGAATTCGTTCTTTCTGATGTAGAGCGAAAGATCCTTTATGACCTCGGTGTCGCCGTAACTTTTGGTTATGTTGTAAAGGTCGATGATGTGCTCGGACATGAAAAGCCTCCTTAAAAGCTGGGTGGCGCGGATACCCACAGCACCCGAGCGATCTGTTTCGTTTTATTTTCTATGTAGTGTTCTTTATCGGGGGAGTAGTAGAAGCAGTCTCCTTTTTTTGCTTTTACGGACTTGTCTCCGGTGTGTACGGTGACGGTGCCGGAAAGCACGTATCCGAATTCCTGTCCTCCGTGGGGATCGTCTTCGGGGGAGATGCCTCCGGGAGCCAGTTCAAGTATGATGGGCTCCATATTATTTTTCTGTGAATTGGGTACGATCCAGGTTATGCGGTGGCCCTGCTCTTCGTCTTCCTTTTCGAAGTAGTCCGCAGGCGTAAAAACGATCTTTTCTTCAGGCTTTTCGCTGAAGAAAGACTGTACGTCGGTGCCGAGGCATTCGAGGATGTCGATGAGAGTGGCGATGGAAGGAGACGTCTGGTCGCCTTCGAGCTGGGAGATGAAACCTTTGGAAAGCTCGCATCTGTTGGCCAGTTCTTCCTGAGTAAGGCCGTTGGTGATCCGAAGGTCGCGGATCTTTTTTCCGAGAGCTAAGCCGGTCATGTTCGACCCTGCCTTTCAGTAAACTAAAAGTTTAGAATTGCTAAACTCCGGTGGGTATTTTATCATATATTTTTATTATGTCAATACAGTGTGAAAAATATTTTTGCGCGTTTCGGTCAAGGGGTTTGGTGCCGCTCCGGCCGTGTCGTCGATCCGTTGCCGTGACCCGCGCCCGGACTCCTTCGAACGGAACGACTGTTTCACCTTAAAACGCTTGAATAGAAAGGCGCGTGGTTATATAATCTAAGCGGTGATGTCTTATGCTGAGAATAACGGAAATATCCGTAGACGGAAGACCGCTTCGTGGAGAAGCCAGGACAAGAACAGCTTCGGGCCGCTGCCCGGTTTTAAGTTGGAAATTAAAAAGCGACAAGCCCGGAGGCCGCCAGTGCCGGTACCGCGTGAGGATCCATACTTTGGAAGGCGAACTGTGGGATTCCGGCACCGTCGGTTCCGATGAACAGAAATGCAAATATACCGGTCCCGAGTTTCCTTTGTGGACCGAATTATACGTGAGCGTGGAAGCTGCCGGCCAGGACGGCGAAAGCGCTGAATTTACGGACTGGTTTTACGGTTTTTCCTGCGTTCCCGAACTTAAATGGATCAAGGCCCCCGGAGCCGTAAAAAGGAGACCCGTGGCCTTCAGAAAGACCCTCGAACTTTACGAAGTGCCGGATCACGCCATGGCGCTGTACTGCGGGATAGGCTATTCCACGCTTTACGTCAACGGCATCAGAGTAGATAATGCGAGGCTTGACCCTGCGTTTACAGATTTTTCGAAGCGCTGTTCATACGTTTTTTGCGAGGGATTCGAAGGACTCCTCAAAGAAGGCGTCAATGAGATCGTCGTGGTTGCGGCTGACGGCTACCGTAATTTCGACAGCGAATTTCTTATCGGCGATCTGCATTTTCCGAGGCCGCGGTTCGACGGCGACAATATGGTATCAGGCAGATTCGTTTTAGAAAGCGGCAAAACAGGAACGGTCACGTTAGATATTGACGGTTCCTGGCAATGGTCATATACGGATATCGTGGAGTCCAGCGTGTACGACGGAGAGATTTTCGACGCCGGTATTAAAGTATCCGAACGGTATGAGCCTGAGTATTGTCCCGCGCCTTGCGAAAAATCTGTGATAATGACGGTTCCGCCCGTCGTATCTAAAGAGGTATACAGACCGGTGGATATCATCAGCCGCGGCGCGGAAAACAGGTACGTGGTTGATTTCGGACAGAACCTGGCAGGTGTGGTGAAGCTTAAACTGCCTGCCGAAACGGTAAAAGGGCAGAAGATAGAGATCAGGCACGCAGAGATACTTGACGAAAACTTCGACGTCTACACAGCGCCTTTAAGAAAAGCCAGAGCTACTGACGCGTTTATCTGTTCCGGAGAGGAAGACGGAGAAGGTTTCTGGCAGCCCGAATATACTTATCACGGTTTCAGGTACGTTAGCGTTACGGGATACGGTCCCGGATTTGACGAAAATTGCATTAAAGCGATTTCACTTTACACCGATCTGGAGCAGGCAGGCGATTTCAGATGCGGAGAACCGATGCTGAATGCCATACACAAAGCATGCGTCCAGACCGAAAAGGCCAATATCCATTCCATACTTACGGACTGTCCTCAGAGAGACGAGAGGATGGGATGGATGAACGACGCCACCGTCAGGTTCGAGGAGACGCCGTACAATTTCGATATCGGTCCCATCTTTCCTAAAGTAGTTGACGATATATGCGACGCGCAGGATCACAACGGCACCATAACGTGTACGGCGCCTTTCGTAATTGGCTGCCGCCCTGCGGATCCCGTCTGTTCCTCGTTCCTTGTCGCCGGAAGAGAGTATTTAAAACGCTCGGGAGACGTTCCGTTTATTGCCGCTCATTACGATCAATGGCGCAGATGGGAAGAATATCTGCTGTCGCGATCGGATAATTATATCGTCGATTATTCTTACTATGGCGACTGGGCTGCTCCTGTCGCTTCCTGCATCGATGCGGAGATAGCGGCGTCTAAAGACACTCCGGGAATATTGATGTCTACCGGGTATTCGTATTTCAACTGTGTGATGCTTGCGGAGTTTGCCGGACTGCTTGGACTTACGGGAGACGTGGGCAAATGGCTTAATCTTTCGAGGAGTATCAGGGACGCGTTCCTGGATAAATGGTTCGATCCCGAGACGGGAAGGGTAGCTACCGGTTCTCAAGGGTGTCAAGTATTTTCTCTTTACATGGATCTGGTACCAGTAGATCATCAAGCAAACGCGTTTGACAGGCTGACAGACGCCCTGGAAGCGGCAAACTATACGATCACCACCGGCAATCTCAACACCAGATACCTGTTTGACGTGCTTACGAAGTTCGGCAGAGCGGATCTGGCGTATAAAATATTGACCGACGAACGATATCCCGGCTACGGATTTATGCTTCAGAACGGCGCCACCACGATTTGGGAACGTTTCGAGCTGAAAAAAGATCCGGGAATGAATTCACACGATCATCCTATGTACGCCAGCGTGGATATGTGGTTCTATAAATATATTCTGGGCATCGATATGGACCTTTCGGACCTGAAAAACGCTTACAGAAACTACGTCGTAAAGCCGTATATGCCTTCCGGGCTGCTTTCAGCTCAGGGATGGGTCATGACGGCCTGCGGAAAACTGGCGGTCAGATGGAAACGCACTTACGGAAAAGTACAGCTCTCGGTGACGGTCCCTTACGGCTTGTTCTGCAGGATAAAGGCAGGGGACACTGACGGTATTTTCGAGTCAGGAGAGCATATTTTCGAATTTACCGAGGGTTGAGACTGTAATCGAAAGGTATGTCGAAGGTCAATATTTCTCCTGTCCTGGGATGAGGAAACGACAAATGAGTGGCGCAAAGGGCTAATTTATCGAAAACGTCTTTTGCGCCGTATTTTTTATCTCCCAAAAGCGGCAATTTTCTCGAAGCGAACTGGACCCTTATCTGGTGCGTCCTGCCGGTCTGCAGGCGTACCCGGACGTGGGTGATCACGTCCACCGCCGCGCCGCCGCCAATATCAGGTACGTTAGGATCGGAATATGAACCTGCTTCAACTGTTTCGTAAGATAAAACCGCCTTTTTAACGCCTTTTCGCTCTCTTTTTACTACGTAGACCTTATTCCCGGCGCTGTCCTTAAACAGCAGATCTTCCATAACGCCTTCATCCGTTTCCGGCCTGCCGTGGATCCAGGCGTCATATTCTTTTTCAAAACGCCCTTCATCCGCCGATCTGCAAAGTGATGCGGCGCTTTCTTTGTTAAGCGCGTAGACCATCAATCCCTCCGTCTCCTTATCAAGACGGTGGACAGTATATATTTCAAGAAGGCCAAGGGCCGCCTTCAATTTGGCCGGAAAAGAAGACCGGTCGTTATTGCCCTTTTTATCTTCGCTGTGAAGGCCCCGGGGTTTGACCGCCACAAGAATATCGCCGTCGATATATATGACGGAAGCGTTTTCCGGTACGTTGTCCGCGCCTTTTTTATCTGTTGACATGATCCTTCCTCCGGTGATAAAATTCGACCTGCGCTGATGTGGCGAAATCGGCAGACGCAATGGACTTAAAATCCATCGGACCCCGGTCCGTACCGGTTCAAGTCCGGTCATCAGCATAGGGCAGTCATTTATTGGCTGCCTTTTCTTTTTTCTTATACATCCTCACGGTCACGATGCCGTCTTTTTCATCCGGCTTCTCTCTGACTTTGCTAAACCCGTTTTTGATATAAAAATCTACGGCCGTGGGTTCTGCGTTTACCGTAAAGCCGCGCTGCTCCGTCAGGTTCTCCGCAAAACGGATCAGGCTTCTACCGATTCCGCGTTTCCGGTGTTCGGGCGAAACGAAAAGCAGCATGATATGGGACATTTCGTTGTCCGTGGCCAGCACTCCCAGAGTCTTATGGTTCTGCTCGTCGAAAGCTTCGAAAAATCTGAAAGAAGGGAAGATCCGGACGTTGTCCAGGAAAGCATAGAAACTGTTGACGCCCTCGTCGGACCAGCCGCTTTTAAGGCTTCTGTCGAAACAGTCTTTCGTGAAATCCACAAGCCTGTCAACGCCTTCTCCTTCACAGAGCAGCCTGTATATCATTCATTTTCCGCCTTTCCTGTGCCTTATCTCGTGTCTGCGCCGCGCTTCGTCCCGTTTTTCCGCCCTGAATACGTAATAACCATCAGACTCCGTGATCCTGACGCCTCCGAACACCGAAACGATCTTGTTCCTGTACCAGTCGAGCCTTTTAGTAACCATATACAGTTCTCCGCCCAGAACGAGATGGTCGAATGCGCCTTCTATGAACTTTTTGGCGATGGAAAAATCCGTATGGTACGGAGGATTGGACAATATTTTGGTAAACGTCCTGTCCGGAACGTTATCGAATCCGTCCGATACCACGCAGGCCAGCCGGGTCAATTCAGCTTCGCTCAGATTGTTTTTCGCGTTTTCTACCGCGAAACGAACCGCTTCCGGGTCAATATCGCACATGGTCGCCCGTGCTCCCGCAGTGATGGCCGAAAGTCCGACTATCCCCGTTCCGCAGCCCAGATCGAGAATGTTGTCAGCAGGCCCGAAAGGGCATACCGCAAGCATTGCCGCGGTGCCTTTATCGGGAAACCGCGGAGAAAACATCCGGTCCGACGCTTTTATGTGAAACGAACGCCTCGAATCGCCATATTCGGTTTCAAAGTCATAAGAATGTTTCATACCTGAATTGTACTCCGATCCTCAAACTATCTCAACAAAAAGTTCCCGGGATCCCGCCCGATTTTCACATGGTGTTAAATTACCCTCTTGAAAACCGGCGCGGCCCATATTATAATCTAAGCGTCCGCTGGGGGCGCTTCGCAGCTGAGATAAACCGGAAAGCCGGTTTGGTCCCCTCGAACCTGTGTAGGTAATCCTACCGTAGGGAAGCGGTTTGCACTCCTTCTTTTGACGGTACGATGCTTGAGAAAGGAGGATTTTTTATGTTAACGATCTCAGAAAACACAGCAACTCAAAAACAGTCCGGGTCAGGAAACGTAAAAGTTTCACACACCCAGCGCCTCATCGAAAGCGCGCTGCTCATCGCCATGGGCATAGTGCTTTCGCTCATCAAGATCATCGATCTCCCGTATGGCGGTTCGGTGACGGTGGCGTCGATGCTGCCCGTGATGATCATTTCATACCGCCACGGCCTGGGTTACGGCCTCGTTTCCGCCGCGGTATTCGGAGGCATCCAGCAGCTTCTGGGCCTCAAGACGCTCAGCTACGTATCTACCTGGCAATCCGTTCTGGCGGTTATTTTCCTGGATTACGTCATCGCCTTCGCGGTAATAGGATTCGGTGGCATCTTCAGGAGGAAATTTAAAGATCAGGCGCTGGAGCTGAGCCTGGGAGCGGTGCTGGTATGCGTGCTCAGGTATATATGCCACTTTATTTCAGGCGTAACCGTCTGGACCGGATTCGCGCTTCCCACCATGGGCGCAGTGGTATATTCATTTGCGTACAATGCCACCTATATGCTTCCCGAAATGATCGTGATGACCGTGATGGCATATTTCCTCGGATCATCTTTGGACTTCCGTTTTTCGACTCCCGTGCGCATCAAAAAGACTACCGAGCGCAAGGTGCCGGTGCTCGGCATATTGAGCCTGCTGGCAGTTGCCGCCACGATCATTACGGACGTTGTCCTCATATTCAGCAAACTCCAGAACGCGGATACGGGAAAGTGGTATCTGGGAGGCCTTAAAGACGTAAACTGGACCGCCGTTATCATCGTCACCGCCGTGGGATTGATACTGGCCGCCGTGCTGATGCTGATCGATAAGGAAAAGTGCGAAAAAGACTCCGAATTTAAGGCGTAAACGGTATTGCTGCCCTTGACAGCGGCCGGGTTTTTGTTTATAATCGCAAAAGCCCGAGATGTTGTGCGGGAAAGGGCATTACCGCGAAGTTATTGGTCTTCGTCCCTTTAGCCGGGGGCGAAGTATTTTTTTGCGGAAAGGTCTTAAAAAACCTGCCGCCGGACGCCGCAGGAAGATGGCATGGCGGCTTAATAACCGCAGTGAAAGGAAGCATTTTTCGATATGCAAAAACTTGGTCTTAACGTAATCAGAGAAAAATATCTCAGCTTCTTCGAGAGCAAAGGACATTTGAGAATGCCCAGTTTCTCGCTGGTCCCCAAAAACGATCCCAGCCTTCTGCTGATAAACGCCGGAATGGCGCCCCTGAAGCCCTATTTCACCGGCGCGGAGATCCCGCCCAGGCGCAGAGTCACCACCTGCCAGAAGTGCATAAGGACTCCGGATATCGACAACGTGGGAAAGACCGCGAGGCACGGCACCTTCTTCGAGATGCTGGGCAATTTCTCCTTCGGCGATTATTTCAAGAAAGAAGCCATCGCCTGGGCCTGGGAATTCCTCACCGTGGTAATGGAGATACCGAAAGACCGCCTCTACATAACCGTCTATAAAGACGACGACGAGGCCTTCGAGATCTGGAATAAGCAGGAAGGCGTTCCCGCCGACCGCATCATCCGTATGGGCAAGGAGGACAATTTCTGGGAGCACGGCACCGGTCCCTGCGGCCCCTGTTCCGAGATCCACTTCGACCGCGGCGAGAAGTACGGCTGCGGCAAACCCACCTGCGGCGTCGGCTGCGACTGCGACAGATACATTGAAGTCTGGAATCTGGTATTCACCCAGTTCGACCGCCAGGAAGACGGCAGCTACGAAAAACTCAAGAGCAAGAACATCGACACCGGCATGGGCCTCGAAAGACTGGCCTGCGTGATGCAGGGCGTTGACAACCTCTTCGAAGTCGACACGGTCCGCAAGATTCTCGACACGGTCTGCGAATGGTCCGGCAAGCAGTACGGAGCCGACTGGAGCACCGACGTTTCCATAAGAGTCATCACGGACCATATCAGGTCCACCGTAATGATGATAGGCGACGGCGTCGTGCCTTCCAACGAGGGCAGAGGATACGTCCTGAGAAGGCTTTTAAGAGGCGCCGCCAGGCACGGCCGCAAGCTGGGCATACGCAAATGCTTCCTTTCCGACCTGGCAGACGTAGTCATCGAACTTTCAGGCGGAGCCTATCCCGAGATCAGAGACAAGGCCGATTACATTAAAAAAGTTATTCGCATCGAGGAAGAAAGATTCGATATGACCATTGAGCAGGGCATAACTCTTCTGGGAAGCGCCATGGAAGAGGCTAAAGCCGCTGCCGCCGAAGGCGAGAAGCCTGTATTGTCCGGAAAGACGGCTTTCAAGCTTCACGATACGTACGGGTTCCCGCTGGACCTCACCAGGAGCATCGCTTCCGAGAACGGCATCGCCGTTGACGAAGAGGGATTCAAAGCGGAAATGGCCACACAGCGCAAGATGGCCAGGGACGCCATTAAAGACAGAGAGAGTTCCTGGGCCGCAGGCGAACAGCTGGTGGTGCCGAAGGATTGTCCTCCCACAGTGTTCGAAGGCTACGACGCCATGAAATGCTCTGGAAAACTGCTTTACATCCTTAAAGATGACGGCACCGTGCTTCCCGCGCTTGAAGAAGGCGAGAAAGCGGTCATCATTTCCGACAGGACCGTGTTCTACGGAGAAGGCGGCGGCCAGGCAGGAGACAGGGGCGTCATAAAGACAGACACCGGAACGTTTACCGTGGTCAATACCACCAAGTCCAAGGACGGAATTTTCCGCCATATAGGCGAATGCACCGAAGGCTCTATCGAATCCGGCGACGTGGCCGAATTTACCGTCGACCGCCACGACCGTCTGGCAACGATGCGCAACCACTCCGCTACGCACCTGCTCCAGAAAGCGCTCAGGACAGTGCTGGGAGATCACGTTCACCAGGCCGGTTCTTCCGTCAATGCCGACAGGCTCCGTTTCGACTTCAACCACCTTCAGGCAATGACTTCCGAAGAGATCTCTAAGGTCGAAGAGCTGGTCAACCGGGCCATCCTGGAAGATTACGAAGTTGTTACCAGAGAGATGAGCATCGACGACGCGAAGCAGACAGGCGCCATGGCGCTGTTTGACGAAAAATACGGCGACGTCGTCCGGGTGGTCTCTATGGGAGACTACAGCATCGAGCTCTGCGGCGGCACCCACGTCAAAAACACCGCCAGCTGCGGCCTTTTCAAGATAGTGCACGAAAGCGCCGTTGCCGCGGGAGTCAGAAGGATCGAGGCCGTGACCGGAGAAGCCGCCAGGAAACTGTTCCTTGAAGAGGAATCCCAGCTTCTGGAAGCCGCGCAGATACTTAAGACGAACAGGAACGAGATCGCGGCCAGGGCGAAACAGCTCACTGAAGATTACAAGGCCGCGCTTAAAGATATCGAAACTGCCAAGATGGAATCCGCAAAGGCCGAGACCGAAAAGGTCATCGAGAAGGCCGTTACCGTAAAAGGCATCAAAGTGGTTGCCGGAAGGTTCGACGCGCTGGACGGAGACGCGCTCCGCAACGTATGCGAGCAGCTCAGGTCCAGGGCAGGCGACTCAATCGTACTGCTGGCGTCAGGGCTGGGAGATAAAGTAACGATAGTATCAATGTGTACCAAGAGCGCCGTTGACGCAGGATTCAACTGCGGAAAACTCGTGAAAGCCTGCGCAGCCATCTGCCAGGGCGGCGGAGGAGGCAGGCCCGACATGGCTCAGGCCGGAGGAAAAGACGTATCGAAGATCGACGAGATGCTTTCCAAAGTACCGGAACTCGTTTGAGTATCCGGCAATGAGTTAAAAGGAGTTAAAACGATGGATAATTGTATTTTTTGCAAGATAATCGAAGGGATCATTCCCTCGACTAAAGTTTATGAAGACGAATATTGCGTCGCCTTCAGAGACATCAATCCCCAGATGCCCGTGCATATCGTGGTGACTTCCAAAAAGCACGTTCCTTCCGTGCTGGGCTTCACCGAGGACGAGAAGGATATCCTGGGAGGCATACAGCTGGCCATCGCAAAGATCGCCCGCCAGGAAGGACTGGTCGAAAACGGATTCAGAGTGGTCAACAACTGCGGCCGTGACGCCTGCCAGTCGGTGCCTCACATCCACTACCACATCCTCGCCGGCGGCAATATGGGCGAGAGGATCGTTTGATATGAAACTGCGCCGCCCTTTGCGGCGCTTTTTTTCAGGAGCCTTTTATGAACGGAGACTGGACCGAGATCAGATACAAAATACCCGTCAGATACCTTGACGTGACTGCTTCCATTGCTGAAATGTGCGTCAGCGGCGGGATATACGTGGAAGATTATTCCGATATCGACAGATATATCTCGGATTTCAGCGCCGACGAACTTGTTTCCGACGAGCTGATGGAGCTGGCCGGAGACCGGGACAACGCCATAGTTCACATCTACATCAGCCCCGAGGACAATCCCGCCGAGGCTATGCTTTTTATGAGCGAGAGGCTCAAGGCCGCAGGCGTGGAATTTCAGGCAGAGACCGGCACGGTCCGGGAAGAAGACTGGGCCAACAACTGGAAACAGTATTTCAAGCCTCTCCCCGTAGGGCAAAAACTCATAGTGGTGCCTTCCTGGGGCAACGACGTTCCGGCGGAATTGTCGGACCGCATACAGATCGTAATGGATCCGGGCATGGCTTTCGGATCCGGCCAGCACGACACCACCAGGCTCTGCCTCGAGATGATTGAAAGCCATCTGAAGGCCGGAGACAGGGTGCTTGACGTCGGCACGGGCAGCGGCATACTTGCCATCGGAGCGCTGAAGCTTGGCGCCGGAGAGGCCACGGGCATAGATATAGATCCTTTGTCCGTGAGGATATCCGCTGAAAACGCCGCAGCTTCCGGTTACACGGATAAATTCAAGGCGATCTGCGGAGACCTGGCCGCGGACGTTGACGGAAAATTCGATATCATAGTGGCGAATATAGTTGCGGATATCGTTATTAAACTGATCCCAGACACAGTGAGGCTGCTGGCGGAGGGCGGTACGCTGATATTGTCCGGAATAATAACCGAGCGGCGAAAAGACGTTGAAAAGGCGCTCGACGGATCCGGTTACAGGCTTAAAGATTCGAAAGAACGGGGCGGCTGGTGCGCGCTTGCCGTCGGAAGATAAACAACAGAGCTATTTATTTGTGAAAGGAAGAGACGAATGAATTTTGAAATGCTCCATCCTGCCGATCAGCTGGTCATGCTGATGGAAAGAGTCTACAATTACGGAATGACCACCACTTCAGGCGGAAACCTGTCTATACTCGACGACAACGGCGACATCTGGATCACGCCGGGTTCTGTGGACAAGGGCTCTCTTACAAGGGCCGATATCATCCAGGTCAAACCCGACGGCACCATTATAGGGCCTCACAAACCTTCCAGCGAATTTCCGGTACACGAGCGCATATACAGGATGAGGCCGGACATTAAAGGCATCCTTCACGCCCATCCTCCGGCGCTGGTAGCTTTCTCCATCGTCAGAAAGATCCCCGAGACCAATCTCATACCCAACTTCTCCCAGGTATGCGGCTCCGTGTCTATGGCTCCCTACGACGTTCCGGGCAGCATCGGGCTCAGCGTAAAGATCGCCAATGAATTCGAAAAAGGGCACAATTGCGTAGTGCTGGAGAATCACGGTGTTTTCGTGGGCGCCTCAGATATTTTCAACGCTTTCATGGCTTTCGAGACGCTTGATTATTGCGCCAGGCTCGAGATCGAGGCTTCCAAGATAGGCACCATACATCCTTTGTCCGAAAGGCACGTGGCAATCTCCAAAGAGAAGCAGAACGTCCGGATGGGCGAGTTCAAAAATACCAATATAAGCTCCGAAGAAAAGGCCGCCAGAAGGGATATGTGCAAGTTCATACACAGAGCATACGACCAGCAGCTTTTCACCAGCGCCCAGGGCACTTTTTCCGTGAAACTTTCAGACGGTTCGTTCCTGATCACTCCTTACCAGAAAGACAGAAAGTATCTGGAAGAGAGCGACCTTGTAAGGATACTTGGCAGCTGGAAAGAGGAGGGCAAAAATCCTTCCCGTTCTGCGATCCTTCACCAGAAGATCTACCAGAAACATCCGGAGATCAATTCCGTTATCATCGCCCACGCGCCCAACATTATGGCGTTCGCCGTGACAGACGCCGAGTTCGATTCCAGGACGATACCCGAGTCGTACATCATGCTGAGGGACGTTAAAAAAGTGCCTTTCGGCGCCAGCTTCATGCAGCCTGATATGGTTGCCGACGTGTTCGACGACATGACTCCCATCGTACTGGTCGACAACGACTGCGTCATCGTCACCGGGTCCAGCCTGCTGAACGCCTTCGACAAACTGGAGGTGCTTGAATACAGTGCTAAAGCCGTTATCGCTTCCAGGACCATCGGCGATGTGGTTGCCATCTCCGACGACGAGGTCAAGGACCTCAGGAAAGCTTTCAAATTCTGACGCTGCCCGGACAAGGGACACGTTGACCGCCGCGCGTTCAACCGTCTGCCGACAATTTCCCCGGAGGGTAAAACATGATCAACGATATACTGGCTGCGAACTTGAAATATTATATCGACCTTACCGGCGCCGCCGAAAAGCTGACGCCGGAAAAATCCGTTTTCCAGATCTCCGTAAAGAATAAAAAAGAAAAGACCGGATGGCATTATATCATAAACGAGGGCAAGTGCCTGTTCAAGCGCGGCATCTACACCGGCGAGATCTTTATAGACTGGAACGACGAGTTCAAATATAAAGAAAAAAGCAAGAAGCAGATAAAGCTGGAGACCACTCCCGATTACGAAGTTATCTTTAAGGACGAGAAGGATCTGGAGGAGTTCGTAGACGCCGCAGCCGCCTTCGTTCAGGGAGTATCGAAGCGGCCTAAGCTCAAGTCTTCAAAGCTTTCCGGATCTAAATGCAGGGGAGATATATTCGAGGAGACGCTTATAGAGTGTTTCGGTTCTCAGAAACTCAGCGTGCTCAAGACCGGAAACAAAGATCTGATCGCATCGGCTTCGAGAATGGCTTTATACGCACTGGCGGAAGCGTTCAATCATCAGTTAAAGAACGGCGACGAAGCTTTCGTCCGGTTCGCTTCGGGAAGCAGAAAATCATACTTTTTCGGCGCCGCCGGAGAAGATTCCGTTTGGCTCACCACCCAGGACGGACTGGCCAAAGTCACTCCCAACCAGGGCACCAGGCTTCCTCCTTTATGCGGACTGGAATTCCGTGATCGGGACGACGTGCTGAATTTCGTATACGGCGATTCCAAAGAGCGGGGCTTCGGATCTGCTTACGTATTTAAAGGCGCCGCAACCTACGGTTCCGGCATCGATACGGAATCTTTAAAACGATCTTTTATGGAATGCTGCCTCAAAGCGGCGGATTCCTTAAAGAACTGACAGTAATAGACTCTTTCTCAGAAAGGAGCTGGATTTATTTGGCAAACCTTAACGAGTACAAATGCCCACTTTGCGGCGGCGCTCTCGAATTCCACGCAGGGTCTCAGAAACTTTTCTGTCCCTTCTGCGACTCTTCCTTTGACCCCGGACTGTTCTCGGAAACAGACGCTTCGCTTTCCGACGGTACCTCAGGCAGCGAAGGATCCGAGACCGTTGTCACCGGGCAGGACAACGGCTTTAAGCAGGACGTGCACAACACCTGGGCCGACGGGGAAACGGACGGGCTGTACACTTACGTATGCAAATCCTGCGGCGGAGAGATACTGGGCGATTCCACGCTGGCTTCTACCATGTGTCCGTATTGCGGCAATCCCGTTGTCATTATGGGCGCCTTTAAAGGAGACCTTAAGCCCGATTACGTGATACCCTTTAAATTCGACAAAAAGCAGGCCGTTGCCGCGCTTGAAGAACATACGAAGGGCAAAAGATTTCTGCCCAAGGTATTCCGCGCGCTCAACAAGATCAACGAGATAAAAGGCATATACATTCCTTTCTGGATCTTCGATACAGACACTTCCGGCGACTACGCATATCAGGGCACCAAAGTAGAGGAATGGGAAGACAGCCGCTACAGATATAAGAAGACAAGCTATTATAAAGTCGAGAGGCAGGGGCTGGTGAATTTCAGGAAGATCCCCATCGGCTGCTCCGAAAAGGCCAACCAGGCAATAATGGAGTCGCTGGAGCCCTTTGATATGAGCCAGGCGGTGGATTTCCAGACCGCGTACCTGGCCGGCTACGTAGCGGACAAATTCGATATCAACACCGACGTCAGCTGGGAGAGGGCGAAAGAGAGAGTCGTCAATTCCTCTTCGAACTATTTCTACAAAACCGTGAAAGGTTATAATTCTGTCGTACAGAAGCACGGCACCGTCACTATACTGGAAAAATCCGCCAAATACGCGCTGTTTCCCGTCTGGATGCTTTCCACCACGTACAACGGCACGCAATACACTTTTGCTATGAACGGCCAGAGCGGAAAGATGGTAGGCGATCTTCCTATGGATAAGAAGGCCTTCGCCAGGTGGCTTATACTGCTGACGCTGGGAATTGCCGCGGGATTGTTCCTGATCTCCGTGCTGTTTATCTGACGCCCGCGTTTTCGGGAGGTGCGAAAAATGATAAAAAAGATATTTAAAATATTGACCGCCATACTGACCGCCGCGGCGCTTTCCTGCCCGGTGATCGCTTCTTTCGCGGCAGACTCGACTTTTGCCGAAACTTTCGTTTCGAAAATAACTCCTCTGCGTATAATCGTCTGCCTGCTGATCGGTTTCTTTATCGCTTTCATAATAGTTTCGACTATGAGGAGCAAACTGTATTCCGTATCTTACAACGATTACGCAGGAGGGTATCTGGAATACGATTCATCCGGATTGACCTACTCGAAAGACACTTTCGAATACGACAGAGTGGAGAAGACCGCGCTGCCGGACAGGGACGACGATTGACCGGGACGGTCTTACGATCTGACTTTTATACAGGACGGTATGAGGTTCAATGAAGAGTTACGATTACAAAAAAGAATACGAAATCTGGAGAACCGATCCATATTTCGCGGAATTTCACAGGGAACTTGCCGGACTTAAGGGCAACGACGCGGAGATACGCGAACGTTTCTACAAAAACCTTGATTTTGGCACCGCGGGCATCCGCGGAGTTATGGCTGCGGGGACAAACAGGCTCAACGTGTTTATCGTGCGCAAGGTCAGTACGGCCATCGCCCGCCATATAAAGAACTCCGGCAGCGCGGCAATGAAGCGCGGCGTCGTCATCGGTTACGACAGCCGGATTAATTCTCTGGTGTTCGCTAAAGAGGCCGCTTCCGTGTTCGTCGGCCACGGCATCAAGACGTATTTTCATCCGGCAATCAGTCCCGTGCCGGTGCTGTCATACAGCGTCAGATATCTCGGTACTTTTATGGGCATAATGATCACCGCCAGCCACAATCCCAAAGAGTACAACGGCTATAAGGTCTACGGAGCTGACGGCGCTCAGTTGTCGCCGGAAGACAGCGATATGATCACTAAAAAGATCGACGCGATCACGGACCTTCGGAAACTCAAAATATTCGATTTTGAAGAACTGCTTGCCGCAGGAAAGATCGTAAACGTCTCCGAGGAGCTGCTTTCGGATTATCTCACTACGGTAAAAGCGCTTCTCCCGCCTGAGCGCAACAGCCTTTCCGCCGCCGGTTCGTTAAAAGTGGTCTACACGCCGCTCCACGGCGCCGGAGCCTGCTTCGTACCTGAAATACTCAAAATGACGGGTATTAAAAACGTTTATACCGTTAAAGAGCAGATGGTTCCTGACGGAGCATTTCCCACCGTCAGGGTGCCCAATCCCGAAAACGCCGACGTGTACGAACTTGCCATCTGTAAGGCTAAAAAGACCGGGGCAGACATACTGATCGCCACCGATCCGGACTCCGACAGGACGGGCGCCTGCGTAAGGACCAAAGAAGGAACTTACGAACTGCTCACGGGCAACGAGATAGGCGAGATACTGCTTTCCAGAAGGCTGGCGCTCAACACGAGCAAAAAGCCTTTTGTGGTGTCGACGCTGGTCTCCACCAGGATCGCGTCCCGCATGTGCAAAAAGGCGAAAGTTAGATACCTGGACGTGCTCACGGGCTTTAAATTCATCGGCGAACAGATACTGCTGAGAGAAGAAAACGGAGACGAAAAGTTCATATTCGGTTTCGAAGAAAGCTACGGATATCTGGCAGGAAGCTATTGCCGCGATAAAGACGCGGTGGCCTCCTGCATGCTTCTCTGCGAGGCGGCGGCGTATTACAAGAGCCGCGGAATGACGCTGATCGACGCGCTGGACGAATTGTACGAACGCGTGGGCGCCCAGCACGAGATACAGACTTCTCTTGTCCTCGGAGGCGAATCCGGGGCCAGGGAGATACGCCGCATCATGGAAGCCGTCAGGGCTATAGGACCGGATATTTTAGGCGACGAGAAGCCTGACAGATATCTGGATCTTCTCCTGGGAAAGAAATATATAAACAACGGAAGCGGTATATTCAGATCGTATGCGGAAAAGTCGTTCCCCGTATCAGACGTTTTATATTATTCATACGGCGATTTCTGGTTCTGCCTGAGGCCGTCAGGCACGGAGCCTAAAATAAAGGTCTATTTTGGCTCTGGAGGCGCTTCCAGGCGGGAGGCTATAGAGAACTCGTTCAAACTGAAAGATCGCGTTATGGCCGCAATAAACGCGCTGTAGAGCGTTTTATGACCATCTGCGTCATCACGTTGCAAAACCGCCCGGATCGGAGTAGTAAAATTGGCTGATTTTGTACATCTTCACGTCCATACCGAATACAGCCTGCTTGACGGCGCCTGCAGGATCGGAGAACTTTGCCGCAGGGCGAAAGAGCTCGGCATGAGCGCTCTTGCGGTCACCGACCACGGCGTGATGTACGGCGCGGTGGATTTTTACGAGGCCTGCCTGAAAGAAGGCATCAAGCCTATACTGGGCTGCGAAGTTTATACTTCCTACGGCAGCAGGTTCGGCCGGGATCCGGTGCTTGACGGCAAATACGGCCATCTGATCCTTCTGGCCGAGACCGACGAAGGATATCACAATCTCATCAAGATCGTTTCCGCCGCTTTTACGGACGGATATTATTACAAGCCCCGGGTGGACAGGGAACTGCTGGCCAGGTATTCGAAGGGCCTTATTGCGCTTTCCGCATGCCTTAAAGGAGAGATACCGTCGCTTATACTGGCCGGCGATTACGAAGGCGCCCGGGACAAGGCTCTGGATTACGCTGAGATCTTCGGCCGGGACAATTTCTTCCTGGAGCTCCAGGCCAACGGCCTTCCCGAACAGCTCACGGTCAACAGCGCGCTCATAAATATTTCGAGAGAGACCGGAATCGGGACCGTGGCCACCAACGACGTACATTACGTTTCCAAAGAAGACGCGGCCACCCAGGACGTGCTCATGTGCATCCAGACCGGCAAAAAGCTGTCAGACGAGAACAGAATGAAATTCCCCTCGGATACGCTCTATCTTAGATCTCCCGAAGAGATGTCCGCGCTTTTCGAAAAACTGCCCGAGGCATTAGAAAATACGGTCAAGATCGCCGAAAGATGCAATGTGACGCTCCATTTTGGGCGCCCAGTGCTTCCCGTGTTCGACATTCCGGGAGGCCTCACTCCGGAAGTCTACTTAAGAAAGCTCTGTTTCAAAGGCCTGGCGGAACGGTACGTGAGCGGCGATAAAAAAGCCGCCGAACGCCTTTCATACGAGCTGGAGATAATCTCCGGCATGGGTTATTGCGAATATTATCTGATAGTTTGGGACTTCATAAAATTTGCTCGGGACAACGGCATCAAAGTAGGCCCGGGAAGAGGTTCCGGCGCCGGATCCATCGCCGCCTACTGCCTGAAGATCACAAACGTTGACCCGCTAAAATTCAATCTGGCCTTCGAGCGCTTCCTGAACCCGGAACGCATCAGCATGCCTGATTTCGACGTGGATTTCAGCGACGAACACAGACGCGACGTGATCGACTACGTTGTCAGAAAATACGGTTCGGACCGGGTGGCCCAGATAGTGACGTTCGGAACGCTGGCAGCCAGGGCCGCCGTAAGAGACGTGGGCAGGGTAATGGACGTGCCCTATGCCAAAGTGGATGCGGTGGCTAAACTGATCCCCGAATTCCAGGGCCAGGGCCGCGCTTCTTTAAGCGAGGTGCTTTCGTCCAATCCGGAACTGTCGGCGCTCTACAACGGGGACCTCGAGATACGCAGGATGATCGACACGGCGAAAAAGCTGGAAGGCATGCCCAGGAACTGTTCCACCCACGCCGCGGGAGTGGTGCTTACGGAAAAGCCTGTCACGGAATACGTGCCCGTACATAAGAGCGGAGACATCGTTGCCACCCAGTTCCCGATGGCGGTACTTGAAAAGATCGGACTGCTTAAGATCGATTTTCTGGGGCTCAGGACGCTTTCTGTTATCCAGGACGCCCAGGAAATGGTCAGGGAAAACTACGGCGTCGATATCGATCTGGAATCCTGCTCCTACGATGACAGGGCCGTGTACGATATCATCAAAAAAGGCCAGACATCTGGCATATTCCAGCTTGAAAGCAAGGGAATGACCCGTTTCATGAGCGACCTCAAGCCCGAATCTTTAGAAGATATAATCGCAGGCATTGCTATGTACCGACCCGGACCCATGGACCAGATACCCAGGTTCCTGGAGAACAAGAGAGATCCTTCCAAGATATCATATATCACGCCGGAATTGAGGCCTATACTGGACGTCACTTACGGCTGCATGGTATATCAGGAGCAGGTCATGCAGATATTCAGGGACCTTGCCGGTTATACCATGGGCGCCTCGGACCTGGTCAGAAGGGCGATGGCTAAAAAGAAGCACGACGTGATGGCGAAGGAGCGGGACAAATTTATCGACGGCTGCCGGAAGAACGGCATTTCCGAAGAGGCCGCGTCGTCCATATTCGAACAGATGTCCGATTTCGCCAGCTACGCCTTCAACAAGGCCCATGCCGCCTGCTACGCCGTTGTCGCCTACGAGACCGCCTGGCTGAAGACCCATTATCCCGCAGAATTCATGGCGGGAATGATGAACAGCCTGGTCAATTATCCTGAGCGCGTTGCCGTATATATCAATGAATGCCGCCAGATGGGTATAAAGATACTGCCACCGGATATCAACGAGGGCTCCGTCCGGTTCTCGGTGCGGGACGGCAACATCGTGTACGCTCTGGGCGCCATAAAGAACGTGGGCCTTAAGTGTGTGGAACAGCTGATGGAAGTCAGGGAAAAAGAAGGCAGGTTCGCATCTTTCGCTGATTTCTGCGCCAGGACCGCCAATACGGACATCAACAAACGCACTGTGGAAAGCTTTATAAAAGCCGGCGTATTCGATTCCCTGGGAGACACCAGAAGGTCGCTTTTGTTCTCTTATGAAGACGTTATGGACGCCGCCTCCGCGGAAATGCGCATGAGGGCCCAGGGTCAGTTGTCGCTTTTCGACGATTCGCCCGGTTTCTCGGACCCGGTGGCGCAGGTCAAGACGCTGTCCGAATTTGAGACAAAAGAGCTGCTCGCTATGGAAAAAAGCGTGCTGGGACTGTACCTTTCAGGTCATCCTCTTCAGGAGTATTTCCAGAACATAAACAGGATATGCACCCATAATTCCACCGATTTCATAACCGGCGAGGAAGAGTCCGAGCAGGCGGGCCGCGTGAGGGACGGCAGCGAGGCGGTGGTAGCCGGAATGATCACTTCCATAAAGAAGAAGACCACCAAGAGCAATTCCGTGATGGCTTTCCTGAACGTGGAAGATCTGTACGGCAGTTTCGAGGTCATATTGTTCCCGAAAACGTACGAAAGGTATTCGAAAGTCATTGCCGTGGATATGATCGCCGTGTTTAAGGGCAATATCAACGTGCGGGAGGATGACGACGCGAACCTTTATTGTTCCTCCGTTACGCCTATGGAGTCTTATACGGTCACCAACGACGTGGGCAATATCAGGGAAGACGACAGGTGTTTTTACGTTCGGCGTGAACGGAAAAACGCGGCAATAGCTTTTTGCCGCTTCTTCTCCGGTTCCGGCAGGACTTCGACCGTCAGGATATATGAGATAGACGGTTCAGGTAATAAAAGTTCCGCGCCCGTTTTCGAGGGCAATATCATATTCAACAACGATATCAAAAAAGAACTGGATCGTATCTGTGGTTCCGGAAGCTGACCGTCGCGTGGCGTCAGCGCTGAGGCAGCAAAGATATGATCAGCGAGATCACCGGCTGATGTACCAGATATATGATCAGGCTGTGCCTCCCGATGAATGAAAGGATCCGGACAGGCAGCGCTCTGGAAGGGAATTTCGGAAAAAGCGTCGTCTGTTTTTTATACAGCGTCCTGCCCAGGAAAATACCGAAAACGAACCAGCCCAGATGAGGCATCAGCGGGAAATAATCGCCTGACATGAAGCCCGGGAACGTGAATCCAAAAATTACGAATATCTTTGAAAAACCATTAAGATCGTAAGACTTTCCGGCGATCAGATATCCGGCCACGATCAGCGCAACGGCAATGAAAGGCAGCAAAGCGGTGGGAAGCTTTTTGATCAGTCCGTACAGGAGCATGCACGCTCCCAGCAGGTGCAATATTCCCCAATAGATTATAATATCTTTTCCCGCAAAACCGGTGAGGTACATAACGTACGTCACCCAGGTGATCGCCATTCCTGCGAAAAATACCACGCAGCCGCGCATCACGAATTTGTGGCCCAGAGTCACGCATATGCCGGACAATATAATAAACAGAACTCCTCCGTTTTCCTGGATGAAATCGAAAACGGCGGGAGTTTTTATATTCAGGTCCAAAAAATAAGTTAGGTCGAATATCAGATGGACGATCACGACGCCGATGATGCATATGCCCCGGAACGCGTCCAGCTCCCATATTCTTTCTTTTTTTAAGGTCTTTACTTCAGACATTGTCATACCGGCTTTCATGCGGGATGAGCCCGGTTCCCGCGCCTATAAATCTATCACATTCGATACGATTTGTGAAGTGCCGCGAAGAGGCGGCCCGGCGCCTTAAACAGGCGTTTCGACTATCTTGCGGAAAGATCATATTGAAAAAGCAAGGGCAAAACCGTATAATTTTAAGCGTAGTTTTTAACGCGGCAAAATAATATTCGGAGGTATTTTTTATGAATACTTTGGAAGCGGCCATAGTGTGGCCTGTTATTTTTGCGCTCTTTATCGGTTTTTTGTTCCTTGGGCTTAAAACTGCCGAAGCAACCTTTACCCAGATCGGTTATTATGAAGATCAGAGCGACGGAGCCTCTCCCGCCGAGATCGTCAGGATCGTTGAGGTGGCCCATGGAATGCTTGAAAAAATATAAAACAGGCGGCTTCGTCACCGTTCCCGCAGCCATTATTCTTGCTGCCGTATGTCTGTTCCAGCTGGTATTGACCGACGCCTCTGCCGTCATTTCCTCAAGGCATTTTTATGCCGGACGGGTAAAGATCTCGTCCGAGAGCGTACTGGCTTCTTACGACAGCATACTGTTTTCCAAATATGCGCTTCTTGGATTGAATATTACTTCTTACGAAGGGTACGAGACGGATCTTATCAGGTATCTTTCCGAACCGGTGCAGACGGGTGTGCTTAAACTGTCAAGGTCCGATAAAAGATCTTGCGAGATGTCTCTTTGCGATCCCCTCAGCGACCCGGAAGCGTTGAAAAAGTCTATTACGGCCAATATGAAATACAGGACGGTGGCCAACGGCGCGCTGTTCCTGGCACAGGCGCTGGGACTTATTGGAGAAGCCGGTTCTTTTACGGGAGCCGCCAGATACGTGGCAGAAGGCGAAAAGATTCTATCGCAGGCAAAAACTAAGATAGAGACTTTAAAGCAGAAGATAGAAGGCTTTTTTACCGGTGACAGAAACTGCGTCAACGGCTATTCAGGCATAATTACGGATCTTGCGTTGCGTTTCGGGTCTGTGCTCTTAAAAGTGACTTCCGTCTACGATATATTGACAGGCGCCGAATCCTTGAAAGAAGCGCTGGGAGGCATATATACGGATATCCGGTTCTACGCCGGTCTGAACGTTGACGCGCTGGATCTGATAGCGGAATTGAAGAAATGTTCAGAAGATATCAGGAAGGCCGTGTCTAAAGCCAGGAACGAGATCGCTGACGTGAGCGACGAAGAGACGCGCCGCGATCTGGAGAAAAGAATAGCAAAACTCGAGTCGGAATCAATAAGGATATCCAACGACGGGCTCATAGAACCGCTTAAAAAGAACGTTGTCGAATTGAACGCCCGGGCAGCCGGTATAGGTGACAATATAGAAGTGCTGGATCGATTGATATCCGAAGGCGGTTCTTATCTGATCGATAACGAGCCGGACGTTTCCACTTTCGTGGCCAATATCAGGAAGGTCTTCGACAGTTCTGGAATAAAGACCGATCTGAAGGTGTCTACGTATTACGTTGACGCCGATCCGGGACTTTCGGAACTGGATCCCAGGAACAAGGTCAATGCCGACGATTCTATTTATTCGTCAGATTCTTACGAGATCGAAAGCGGCATATACGCCTCTCTGCCATCAGTGCGCGCCAACGCAGCAGGATCATATGCTGAGATATTGACGTCGTTTGAAGATCTTGACCAGGTCATCGAGACGCTCTCAAACCTTGCCGGTTCTTTCAGCGTTAGTTCTGCGCTTCAGGGCGCGGCGGACAAGATCCTTATATGCGACTACGTTTCTTCATATTTTTCCGATATTACGGCGGTCTCGGGTTCCGGGATCGAAAATTCTTTTCAATGTGAAAAAGAATACGTGATAGGGGGATCTCGAAGCAGCGACGACAACGTAAAAAACGTTTCCAATAAACTGATCGCCATCAGATTTTTGTTTAATTTTATGCATTGCTATTCGGACGAGGAGAAGCACACGCTGGCGTCAGAGATAGGCAATTCCATCGCCGCTCTGATCTCCGCCGGCGCCGGAGGAGAACTGTATGCTTTTTTGATAATTTGCGCCTGGTCCATGGCAGAATCTTACGTCGACGTTAAGGCGCTCCGGAACGGCGAGAAAGTCTTATTGATAAAAAGCGCGGCCACCTGGAAGACATCCATAGAGGGGCTTGCTGGATCGGCACAGGGAGAGGATGCATCCGAAGAAGATGGAGGCTCTTTCGGACTGGATTACAGTCAATATATGATCCTGTTGATGCTGCTAATGCCCACGGACACCGTGCTTTTAAGAGCCGCGGACGTGATCGAGGTCAATATGACCGATTATACGGGCCACCGCTATATGCTATCGGGCGTATTTACGGGGATAAGGTGCAAGGTATCTTACGTGCCGGTAGTGATCTCGCCTTTGTTTAAATTGTTCGGAAGGGAGAGGCTTGAATATGAGATCGAAGAAAAAGTCACTTATTGACAGCATCGAACGCAACGAGGGCAGCTGTACGGTTGAAGCGTGCATCATATTGCCCGTTTTGATATCCGTATTGCTGTTTATGATATACGTCATCCGTGCCGTAACGGCATTGAACTGCCTTGACAACGCCGTGCTCAAGACCGCAAGGCTTTTGTCCGATTACGGTATTTTATATCACGAATACGGCCTGGAGGAACTCGAGAATTCCGCGCTGGAAAAGATCGGGGAACTTATCAACGAAAAGACCGGCGATTCCACAGGCACCAGCGTGCTGTTCAGGTTCGCGTCACTTCGGGACTGCGCCGCCTACGGCGACGATCTGCTGTACTCAAAAGCCGCGGAAACGATATGCGAATATTATCTGAAAAAAGACCCGCTCGTAAAAAACGGTTACGTAAAGCTGGATAAACTGTCTTTTTCCGGAAGCACTTTTTTTAATAAAAGCGACGACGTGGAGCTGCGCGCCACCGCCAGGCTGTTCAATTTCGTAAAAGCAGGCACTTCGGTTCGCGCAAGGGCCTGGATCAGAGGCGACAACCCGCTGCTGGCTATCGACGAATCAGGTCTCACCGTGTGGGATATGGGCAATCTTCAGCGCGGAAAGATTTTGCGAACCATATTCGGAGCCAATATGCCTTACGATTATCCCGTGATCGCCATATACGACGAAAGCAAAGGGGAGGCCACGGTCATAAAGAGCCTTGACGTTACGGCGCCATATTACAACAGGGGAAAAGGGCTGGAGAGAGAATTGACCGAGATGATCGAAAAGTTCAGGAAGTTCGAAACCACCGACGGTTATGCCATTCGCGAAGGATATCAGATCATAAAAAATGGCGATATCAAAAAGAAAAAAATGACACTGGTGATGCCCACCAACGAACCCACGCAGTTCCAGATGGGCGTTATAAACAGTTGTATGGTAAAAGCTGCGTCATACAACATATCGTTGGAGATCGTTACGTACCAGAGGTCGAACAGATATCAGAAGCAGGAATCGGATAACGTCAGCTCGAACAATAACGCGGGTAATACGGGCTGATGCCCTTTTCTTTCCGCTTTACTAAAAAAAGTGACTGTTGTATAATTGCGGGGAAGGATTGCATTAATAAAACCGCGATCAAAAGGATTATTTCGGAGGACAACTTATATGAAGATCGGTTTTTCAACGCTGGGCTGCCCCGACTGGGGATGGGATCTCATTCTTGCGACCGCGAAAGACATGGGATTCAACGGTTTCGAAGTCCGGGGTATAGCCAACGAGATATATGCTCCGAAGATACCTGTCTTTTCTCACGATAAACTTGAAAGCTCTAAAAACAAGCTGGAGAAGATGGGGCTGGAGATCAGCTGCCTCACTTCCGCCTGCTATCTTTACGATAAAAACAACGCTTATACGACCGTTGCCGAGGGCAGGGAATATATCGACCTGGCTTCGAGCCTGGGAGTCAGGTACGTGCGCGTACTGGGTGACAAAGATCCTCAGCCCGGAAGAGACATCGACGACGGATTCGTGGCGTCCCAGCTCGGCAGGCTTTGCGACTACGCTTCGAACAAGAACGTCGTGCTGCTCATAGAGACCAACGGCGTTTACGCCGATTCCGCCAGGATGAAGAAGCTGCTTGCGCTTTCTCCTTACGAAAACCTTGGCGTGCTTTGGGATATACACCATCCCTACAGATATTTCGACGAAGCGCCCGAATACACGTATTCTATGTTGAAAGACAGGATAATGTACCTTCACGTAAAAGATTCGGTCGTATTTCCCGACGGCAGCCTGAAATATAAGATGATGGGCTACGGAGACGTGCCCGTGGCGGAGACATTAAGGATCCTTAAAGAAAACGGATACGACGGATACGTGACTCTGGAATGGGTTAAGCGCTGGTATTCCGATCTGGAGGAGCCCGGAGTGGTATTCCTGCAGTATATAAGCTACGTCAACAGAAAACTGAGACATTGATATTTTAGACGGGATGATCGATCATGAAATTGTATGACGCCGGACTTATAACGAATGACGAAAAAGGGCTCAATCTGGCTACCGTGATCGCCAAATGCGGCTTCTCGGTATCGGTTTTCGTTACCGGATTCGATACGCTTACCGCGGCCGAACAGAAAGAAATAATCGACACAGCCTCATTGTACGAGATCAACGTGGTGCCGGACCTGGAATCGTTTATGGTCTCTCTGGAATCTCCCAGAAAAATTTTCGTTTTCAGTTTGTCCCCGGAGTTCAACCAGAGGTATCTGAGCGATATACTTGACGCCCTGGATGAAGGAGACGCCGTTTCGAACCTGTGCGATATGAACTACATCGAAGCGGGCAAGATCGTCGAGGAGCAAAAGAAGAACGGTATATTCTATCTTCCTACCGGTATGCCCAGAGGCGAGATCTCTCTGGAAGAAGGCATCTCCATTATGCCCGGCGGTTATTACGAAGGCTACGAGCTTATGCGGCCCGTGTTTTCAGAGATCGCCGCCAGAGACGAAGAGGGATTCGTTTGCTGTCCTTATATCGGCCCCGCGGGTTCCGGCCAGTTCGTAAAGATGGTCATAAACGGCCTGGAATATTCGCTTCTCGAGATCGACGCGGAGATGGTGTCACTGATCAAAAAGTTTTTAAGCAACGATCCGGACGACATTGTCGAATATCTGTGCGATCTCAACAGCTCCGAATCGGAATCGTTTTTCCTCGATATGTTTACGGATATATACAGCAGGTACGACGAGGAAACGGGATTGCCCATAACTACCGTAGCGTCGGATCTGGTGGCTTACGGCAGGGGAGTCGTGTGGCTCTGCAACGAGGCCACGAAGCTGGGAATGCCCTTGTCGGTGGTCAACGCCTCTCTGGAACTCAGGTTCCTTTCCGCGCTTAAGAATGAACGCATCGCATCGTCCAAAATGATAGGCGATCTGGAGACGGAGAAGATACCGGAAGCCAAAAGAAGGCTCTTCCTTGACAGGCTCAGAAACAGCGCCTATCTGGCCGGTATATGCGCGCTGGCTCAGTGTTTCGGACTGTTGAGGAGCGCTTCCGAAAAATACAACTGGGAGATAGATCTGCTTGCCGTGTCAAGGACGATGCAGGTCAATTCATATACCAGATCCAGATGTCTGAACCGCGTTATAGAAGCCTTCGACAGGAACGAAAAGCTGGTCAATCTGTTTACGGATCCCTACTTCAGAAAATGCGTTTCCACATACAGCGGAAATCTCAGGGCCATCCTTAAATTGGGCATCACCGCCGGGATACCGCTTCCGGCAATGAGCGCTGCGCTTCAATACGTGGACTGTTACAAATCTTCCGATCTGGGCTCCGGAATAATCCAGTTGTCGAGAGATTACATAAACGGCTCGGGCTACCAGCGAAACGACAGGCAGGGCGTTTTCCAGGCCAACTGGAGCGACCACGAAAGGATGCTCAAGCAGAAACTTTACGGCAAATAAAAACATCCCGTTTTATTAAACGAGATCCCGTATACCGTATCTTTTGATCAAGGCGGTGCTCATGCGGAGTGTCTGCCTTTGGTTTTTTCTATATATTCCTTTTCAGCTTTTCTTTCAGCCTCGAAGCGGATGTCTTTCTTTGTGGACGCGTAGGCCATTGCCGTGATATAAGACAAAATCATGTATAAAATTGCCCCGGTAAATTTAAGCGGTATCCCGGTGAACCGCGACAGCATGACGAACATATTCTGGTAACCTGCGGACCACCAGCCGAAGACGGAATAAAAGGCGGTAAGGCCGTTGGAAGCGCCTTGCCCGGCGATAAATCCGGCGAAGAAAATGATATAGCAGACGATACCCACCAGCTGGTAAAAGAATATTCCCAAAAGGACCTCGGGAAGCCTGCATTTTCTCATTATGATCGTAAAGGGGATATGTATCAGGTACAGAACAAGCGAAAGTACAAAAGCATAAACGGGAACGTACCCGGTTTCGAAATCGACGGAAGCGATGCCGAACACAGGCAGGGCTAGAAAGTTCAATATCACTATAAAGACCGCTATAAGAGCGGCTCTCTGTTTTATGTTCAAGCTAAGAAAAAATCGTATCATAGTTATTTTAACCGGCAAGTTCTTTCAAGGCGAACGGCGCGTCAATGCCGCACTGAAGCCTTGCAGTCTGCAGTATATCACAATTTAAATTCCGTTTGCAAACCTGTGCGAGTTGGAATATAATAAAAGCGCGTAAGCACGTAAATCAAATAAAAGGAGAAAAGATCATGGGATTTTTTAAGGATTTTAAAGAATTTATCATGAGGGGCAACGTCATCGATATGGCGGTAGGCGTTGTTATCGGCGCTGCTTTCGGCAAGATCGTAACCAGCCTGGTCAACGATATCGTGATGCCTCCCATCGGACTTGCCATCGGCGGTGTCGCTTTCAGCGAACTGAAAGCTACGCTTAAAGAGCCCGTCACCACAATTCTCGAGGACGGCACCGAGAGCGTCACCGAAGGCGTGTACATCCATTACGGCAATTTCATCCAGACTATCCTTGAGTTCATCATCATCGCGCTCTGCATATTCCTCGTAGTCCGCGGCATCAACAAGCTCAGGAATAAAATCGAAGAGGCTAAGAAGGCTAAAGAGGCCGCCGCTGCCGCAGAGGCTGCCGCCGCTCAGGAAGAGGAAGTTCCCGCGGAGCCCCAGCCTACCGAAGCCGAGCTTTTGGCCGAGATACGCGATCTGCTTGCGAAGCAGCAACAGCAATGACCCACAGTTATTTGTATTTTTAACGGCAGGTGATGATCCTGCCGTTTTTTGGAGGAGATCATATGAAAAAGAAGATCGCACTGTTCACAGCGTTCGTTTTACTGGCAACGGTGGTCTTTTCGGCGATGCCGTTTACTTTCGCCGAAGAGGCGGATCCCGCCGAATACGCACGTTTTACAGCCAAGGGCAACGACCCTTACGGAACTCTGAGATTCAGCAGCAAGGGCAAGAATACGTCCATCAATCCGGATACTGTCACCTGGGCGGCCATCAGGTACAGGACCGACGCTCAATATGACAGCACCGGCGTTGAATATACGGGCCAGTTTTATATCAGCCCCGCCTCCGAGCCCTGCATCCCGATAAAGTACACATTCTCCAACAAATGGGAGACCACCGTGGTGGATATGACGTCCGTCAACGAATCTACCTACCTTGATTCCAAATGGGAGAGCGGATCTTATACCGCTACAACCACTATACGTTTTGACCCGCTGGAACCCGACCGCGACTCCGAAGATACGTCACAGGACGACGTCAACGGCCAGGTGCTCTCAGGTGACTTTATTGACGTAGCCTGGATCGCATTCTTCGAAAAAGAAGAAGACGCCAGAGCCTATACCGGCGTCGAAGATACTCCTTACTGCATCTGCGATCTCGAAAGCTTCAAAGGATTGTCCAGCGTCAATAATCTCGGAGTTACCGCAATCGTAGGCGGCGAAGCCGAAGCTACTCCTGTGCCTCCTTCTTCCGATACGCTTTACTATCTGTACGACGGCAATTCCTCCGTTAATACGGGCTGGTGGCTCAATCCTCTGCAGGAAGGCGGCGAGATCCGGGTGGAATTCGTTTCTGAGACCTGGTTCAACGGTTTCACATACTTCTGCTACAGTTCGCCCGCCGATACTCCTGTTACGATCGTTCTTATGAATATCGACGAGGACGAACTCTGGACGACAGATACCACCGTATCGAACAACAAGAGTTACGACGTGCAGTTCGATAAGGCGTTTCCTCCCGATGAATACATCCTTTGCTTCATCGGCGGCGATACCAGCGAAATGGAAAGCTCGACCTGGTTCGTGCTGGGGTCAGGAGATGAAAACGATCAGGTGGAAGTTACCGTCGCAGGCGGAGCCACCAACGGAGATACGAGGCCCAATCCTTATATCGCGCTGTTCAGATCCGAAGCGGATGCTTCCTATACCGAGAAGCCCACGAAAGCGCCTACCGCCGAACCTACTCCGAAGCCTACTGCCGCTCCCACCGACGTGCCTACCGACGTTCCTGCAACTGAACCAGCTGAAAACGGCCAGGTAGATGACGCGACCGACGCTCCCAAGGCTACCGAGAAATCCGGCGGCAACGAGCAGACTGAGAAGAAGAACAACGCTCCGTTGGTGATAGGCATCATCTGTGCCGCAGCTGTGGCAATTGCCGCCGCAGTGGTAATCATCATCGCCGCATCCAAAAAGAAAAAATGATGTGTGAGAGCGTGAAGGTTCCGGTCTGTGGTTGACCGGGACAACGCGGTTTGAGTGAATTCAAGCTTCGATAATGAAAAAGCAGGCTGATCATAAAAACGTCAGCCTGCTTTTTTGTTCATTTGTAAATGATGCTGCCTGCGGCAATGATGACGTTCGCTTCGCTCACTAATACAGTAGATTATTCTATTCCTCAATTAGTCACGCAGGGACGACATCATTAACCACGCAAGTGGCGTCATCATTAGCGTAGCGACATCATTAGCCCTGGAAAGGGCAGCCTCATTATTTATCAGACGTTGAACCTGAACAGCGTCACGTCTCCGTCTTTCATAACGTATTCCTTGCCTTCGGAACGGACAAGGCCTTTCTCTTTAGCCGCGTTGTACGTGCCGCAGGCCATAAGGTCGTCGTAAGAAACGATCTCGGCCCGGATAAATCCTTTCTCGAAATCCGTATGGATCTTGCCCGCTGCCTGAGGGGCCTTGGTGCCGTTGGTGATCGTCCAGGCCCGGACTTCCTTGGGCCCCGCGGTGAGGAAACTGATGAGGCCCAGCAGCTTGTAACCTGCTTTTATCAGCTGGTCAAGCCCGGATTCGGGGATCCCCAGTTCTTTCAAAAATTCGATGCGTTCATCGTCTTCCAGTGAGGCGATCTCTTCTTCCAGCCTGGCGCAGACGGTTATGATCTCTGCTTTTTCGGAATCCGCTACTTCTTTCAGTTCCTGCACGAACTCGCAGTCGAAGGGGGAGGAGACGTCGTCTTCTGAAATGTTGGCCACGTATATCACGGGTTTTACGGTGAGCAGGAACATGGAGTCCAGAACTTCTTTCGTGTTCTCATACCCTTCGAACGTCCTGGCGGGCAATCCTTTTTCCAGATGCTCTTTTATATCTTTTAGCGTCTCCAGTTCCGCCAATATCTTCCTGTCGCCGCTTTTGGCCATCTTGGCGGTCCTGTCTATCCTGCGTTCCACCTGCTCCAGATCGCTGAATACCAGTTCAAGATTGATGGTCTCCGCGTCGCCCCTGGGGCCAACGGAATTCTCGACTCTGATTATATCGTCGGAAGAGAAGCATCTGACCACGTGCGCGATAGCGTCGCACTCCCTTATGTTCGAAAGGAATTTGTTGCCCAGGCCTTCGCCTTTGCTCGCGCCTTTTACGAGGCCGGCGATGTCAACGAATTCGATGACTGCAGGCGTCCTTTTTTCAGGGGAGTACATTTCGCAAAGCCGGTCGAGCCTTTCGTCAGGCACGGCCACGGTACCCACGTTGGGTTCGATGGTGCAGAAAGGATAATTGGCGCATTCGGCGCCGGCTTTCGTTATCGCGTTGAACAGCGTGCTTTTTCCTACGTTCGGAAGTCCGACTATACCTATTTTCATTTCATCCACTCCAGAATGATCTTTGCGGCATTGACCGCGGCCGTATTATATCATTGCCGCGCATATTTCTCAATATATCGTCGATTACTACAAAATATTGCCGTATTGCCTTGCGAGAAAACAATTAAGGACAAAAAGACATTTTAAATACACATTTGGGTCAAATAAATCGACTTGTTTGAAATATTCCGGTCAATTATAATTAACACGTTATATGGGACGGGCTGCGCGCCCGTATTTGACCGGATCATTTGCGGAAGGATGGCATCGATGAACAGGAAAGACTTAATTCTCGTTATTGACGGCGAAGGATCATTATTCGAACAAACGGTTGGTTCCGCATATTTCTCTAATTACGAACTCAAGCGGATCTCCGACCCGGCGGAGGCGGCAGGTTCGGTCAGGTCCGAGCGCCCGGATCTGATCATTTCCGAAATAGTTTTTAAGAACGGCACTGACGGTTTTGAATTGATACGCACGATAAAAGAGACCGACCAGACTGTTCCGCTTATGATCGTATCGGAAATGAAAGATACTGCCGACGTGGTCCTCGCCCTGGAAATGGGGGCAGACGAATACGTTGCCATGCCCTTATCATTAAGAGAACTTTCCGCCCGTGTAAAAGCGCTTATCAGATTTTCCAAAAACGCCTCGGCACGCGCTTCAGTTGTCAGAAACGATCCCGGCATCCTGAGATTTCCCGGATTGACGTTGGACAAAAACAGCTACCGGGTCACGCTTCGCGGCGAAGAACTGGCAATGCCTCCCAAAGAGATCGAGCTTTTGTTTTACCTCGCGTCCGAACCCAACAAAATGTTTACGAGAGAACAATTGCTTCAGGGTATCTGGGGCATCAAATATTTCGGCGGCGCCAGGACCATCGACGTACATATAAAGCGGATAAGGTCAAAACTTCAGGGCTGCGGCTGTTCTGTCCAGACCATCTGGGGCAAGGGTTACAAATTCGTGGTGGATCAGGCCGGTCAATAAACCGGTCTGTTTCCATCGGATGATTTGTGTTATAATAATTAACGGTTTGTTGACAATTGTTTAATATTTGAAATGCTTTGCGGAAAGGCGATGCTGAAATGAACGAAGAAAACGAAAGGAAATTTAATGAGATAAATGAAGGACTTGATGCCGGAGCGCAGGCCGTGAACGAAGCGGCGGCTGAAACCGATAACGCGTTGACGGAGGCTGAAAACACCTTGACGGAAGCGGCGCCCGAAGCGGCTGAGAACGGCGCGGAAGCAGTCGAGAACGCGACAGAGGCGGCCGAGAACGTCGACCTGTTATCCGCATCGTACGGCGACGGACTGCCCGTTTTCGACGATCCGGTACTGCCGCTGAACGCGTTTACATATGACGATAATAACCGCGAAGATGCTCCGGAAGAAAATTCCGAAACGGAAGGATCGGCTGCAGCCGGAGGGCCAGCGAAAACGGCCTCAGAAGGCCCTCAGAGCCAGGGAACGTCCGCACCCTCTAAACTATCCCTTGATATGCTTAAAATGCAATACAAGGCCGAAAAGAAGGCATACAAAGACGCCGCAAAGGAAGCGCGTCAGCAGGAATACGCCAACGGCACCAGAAAACGTTTCAGCGCAGGGTTGACCATACTTGTTTCCGTGCTTGCCACCGTGGTGTGCTTCGGTCTTCTCATTGCGGCGCTGTGCTGTTTTCCCACCAGGGAATCCAGCCTGTTTTCCACTATCGTTAAAAAATATTCAATCGAAAATTCCGCCCGCAGCGGAGGAAATTCCAGGATAAAAGTCGGAGACGGTGAGATAGACGGTTCGGCCAACGTGACCATCAACGTGGACGGCGAGTTTTCGGTCTCCGCGGCGTACGCAAAAGCGGTATCGTCAGTTGTCGCCATCGAATGCGTGGAGGTCGGTACGGACGGTAAAGAGACGGGCCTGGCCATGGGCTCGGGCATAATCGTTTCAGAAGACGGAGAGATAATGACCAACTGCCACGTGCTGTCGTCCATCATTGACACGGCCACCGGAAAGATAGGCGCCCAGTACAAAATATACGTTTATATCGACAATCCTCACGACGAGCCATACGAGACCACGCAGCTTCTGGGCTACGACGCCGATTTCGATATTGCCCTTATCAAACTGGACTGCACAGGCCTGAGACCCATCGTGTTCGCCGATTCTGACCTGCTGGAACCCGGACAGTCGGTCGTCGCCATAGGCAGCCCCGGAGGCCTTGAATTCATGAATTCCGTCTGCGACGGCATCATCAGCGGTACCAAGCGGTCGACCACCTCCGAATCCGGCGCCATCCTTTACGATATGATCCAGATGACCGCTCCCATCAACCCGGGCAACAGCGGCGGCGCGGTGGTTAATAGCGAAGGCGAACTGGTCGGTGTCAGCGTGCTGAAGATCGTGGCAGATTATTACGAGAATATGACTTTCGCCATCTCCTCCAACACTGCCAAGAGGATAATCGAATCCTTCCGCCTGTACGGCCGCTACGTGCAGCCCGTGCTCGGCATAACCGTCAACACGCTCTACGGCTGGAAGGAAGCCAAAGAGAACGGCTGGCCTCTTGGAAGCTACGTCGAAGAAGTATCCGAAGGCGGTAGCTGCGGCAAGGCCGGATTAAAGGCCGGCGACGTGGTCTGCGGCCTCAACGGAGTCGAAATAGTCGATTTCTACTCTCTCAAGACGAACCTGCTGAAGTATGCTCCCGGCGACGAGATCGTGCTTAAAGTATACAGAACGTCCGAGAACAAATATTACGAATTTAAGGTGATACTGAGTGCGTCGTAAGGAACTTGACGAGATAATAGATCTGCTGAAAAAGGCATATCCGGACGGGGACAAATGCAGCCTGAGATTCGATTCGGCGGTCCAGCTGCTGGTGAGCACCATCCTTTCCGCCCAGTGTACGGACGTGCGGGTCAACGCCGTTACGCCTGAGCTTTTCAGGAAATACCCGGACGCCAATGCTCTTGCGGAAGCGGATATTACGGATCTGGAAAATACGATAAAGTCCTGCGGCCTCTACCGTACCAAAGCGGCAAATATCAAAAAATGCGCTCGGATGATCGTGGACGAGTTCGGCGGGGAACTGCCTGATACGCTTGACGAACTGACGAAACTTCCGGGAACGGGACGCAAGACCGCCAATCTCGTTATGGGAGAATGGTACGGCCGGAGCGCCTACGTGATCGATACGCACGTAAAAAGGATCTGGCACCTTATAGGTATCACAGACAGCACTACTCCTGAATCCATCGAAACGGATCTTCGTAAATTGATACCGCCTGATGATCCGGAGTCAGACAAAGCGCTGCGCCTTTCCCATCTGCTGATCACTCACGGCAGGAACGTTTGTATTGCCAACAGACCTGATTGCGCTTCCTGCGTCATTAAAGAGCATTGCGGCCATTATAAAAAGCTTCTGAAGAGCGGCGCGGCAAAATAAAATACCGATTGCCCGAAAAACGTTTTTATGGTAATATTACCGGGACGGACGAAGAGTGTCTGTCCCGGTTGTTTTTTGGATTGATAAGGTATGGGCAGATCAGGCGCAGATAAAAAGATATTGCCGTTTATATTCACTTTACTGGTGAGCGTGCTTTTGCTTGCCGTTTTCTGGTTTGCGGAATTTATCATGTTGTCCGCCAGCGAAGATAAAACGGATGCGGCCGTCGATCCCGCCTCTGAGAACGGGGACGATCCCGTTAAACCGGACTATTCGAACGTTTCCGTTTCACATTCATCGGGCTTTTACAGGTCCGGGATCCTTTTGGAAATGTATCCTCCGGAAGGCTGCGACGTGCTTTATACTGTGACGCTTTCCACATCCAGGAGCCTCACCGACGGAAGGTACGCCCAGACGGGAGAGCCCTATATGTTTATGGGCGGTAAAGATCCGGATCCTTCCAACGTCGATACTGAAGCCAGAGATTCGTACAGTATGGGTCTGTTCAATTCTGCCGACGGACGCCTGAAAACTTATAAGTACGACGGTACGCCTCTGGATCTGTATAATCCTTCGGATTTCACCGCCGTTGTGATCTCGGTAAAAGCGGCGCTCTACCGCGGAACCGTCCAAATTTCTCCTGTGCGCACTTTCACCTATATCCTGGGGAGCATGAAGGGCGACAAAGATTTTGAAGACATATTCGGTTCCATGCTGATATCCATCAACATCGACGACGAACTTCTTTACGATTACGAGACGGGCATATTCATCAGCGGCAAATATTACGACGAGGCCGTTGCCGCGGGCACACCTCTGGATCCCTGGACGCCCAGGAATTACAATCAGCGGGGCGCAGACTGGGAGCGGCTGGCGCATATCGACTTTTTCGAATCCGACGGAACGCTTGTATTGTCCCAGGTCTGCGGCATCAGGGTGGCGGGCGGCACCAGCAGGGGCGCAGGCATCAAGTCTCTGAAACTGGTTGCCGATGCTAATAAATACGGGGAAGACAGGTTTTATTACAAATTCTTCGAAGGCGCTAAGAACTGCCTTGACGAACCCATCGAATCTTTTAAGAAACTGGTGCTCAGGAATCCCAGAAACGACCTTGGAGGCACCATGATCCGCGACCAGCTGGTACACAAGCTGGGCGGATACGTCGACGTGGATTATCAGGAAGGCAGAAACACCGTGGTATTTCTCAACGGCAAATACTATTCCATCATGTGTCTCCACGAATCTCTCGACGCGGATTTCATGGAAGACCACTATTTCGTGAACAAGGACAACGTAGCTTCATTCCTGATCAAATCCGACCAGTACCAGTTCAGGTACAAGCAGGAAAGCGGCACCGCCGAGCAGTTCAAATGCTTCCTTTCGGATATGAATTATCTCATCTTCAACGATTTCTCCGACGAGGAAGGGATGGCAAGGATCCGGGAAGTCATCGACGTGGAAAACTTCTGCAGGTATATGGCTTTTCAGATATTCGTCGTCAACGAAGACTGGCCTCACAACAACGTACTGGCCTGGAGATATTACGGCCCCGAAAATTCATCTATAAAAGGCATGGACGGCAGATGGCGATTCGTTTTAAAGGACCTGGATTTCGGGCTTGTGGATCCTACCAGGGAGACCTTCGGTATGTGCCTTAACGACGGCCTTTACGGAGGCGAGCCCTGCATCGGCACGGTACTCAGGAGCCTGATCAGGAACAAGGAATTCAGGGATATCTTCAGAGAAAACTGCTATTACGTCGCCGAAACGCTTTCTGCGGAATATCTGACGGAACAGATCGACAAGGCCATCGACGATATAAGGCAGGATATGGACCTTTATGCCATGTACAACGGCATGAGCGTGGAGGGCTGGCTTGGCTATTTCGATCAATGGTACTATTTCGCCCAGGAGCGAAAATCTTACTTCCTCAAATATCTCGAAAATTATATTCCGGCTTTGGAATGAGGCGGTGTCTGACAAGTGAACGGATACGTTGACACCCACGCACATTACGACGACGGCGCTTTCGAAAGCGACCGCCTGGAACTTATTCAGAAACTTTTTGACGGCGGCATAGAACTGATCGTTGATCCTGCGGTGGATCTCAAATCTTCGCTTGCGGTGATAGATATCTCGAAGCGTTTTCCCGGTTATTATTGCGCCGTGGGGATCCATCCTCACGAAGCATCGGACGCTTCGGATACCGATTATGAAACGATCCGCGCTCTAAGCGCTCCGGACAATGCCGTTCTTAACAAGATCGTGGCAATAGGCGAGACGGGGCTCGATTATCATTACGATTTCTCTCCCCGAGACTTACAGGCGGACAATTTCCGCAAGAATATCCGCATCGCGCTGGACAACTGCCTCCCGCTCATAGTTCACGACAGGGAAGCTCACGCAGACACATTGAAGATCCTGGAAGAAGAAAACGCTTTTCATGGAAAAGTGCTTTTCCATTGCTATTCAGGCAGCGCGGAATTCGCATCGCGTCTAACTGACCTTGGCTGCTGGTTTTCATTCGGCGGAGCGATAACTTTTAAGAACGCGGCCAAGTTCGACGGAGTGTTAAAAGCGATTCCGAAAGAGCGGATATTGCCCGAGACCGATTCTCCGTATATGGCTCCCGTGCCGGTCAGAGGCACCAGAAACGATTCTTCCAACCTTAAATTTATCTACGCCAGGCTGTCGGTGCTGATGGGCATTGACGAAGAAGAATTAAAAGAACTGATGAAGCATAACGCCGCCGAATTTTTCGGCCTGAACAAATATAAATAAAGATCATTAAAAAGGGGGTAACGCCTATGTCTCCGACATATACGGTAGTTGAAAATCCGTTCAAAAAGATCACGCCCGAGACGAAAGCAAAATTGAAAAAGCTCATTCCGATCCTGATCATCGCCGTGATCGCCATCATCCTCATTTCCGGATGCTGGTATACGGTAGAAGAGACCCAGAGCGCCGTGGTCACTACTTTCGGTAAGATAACCGCCGTGGTTGACGAAGCCGGGATCCACTTCAAAGCGCCTTTTGGGATACAGAAGGTGGAGAAGCTGGAGGTCAACGTGATCAAAAAAGTCGAGATCGGTTTCAAGACGCTGGAAAACGGCCAGACCGTCAGCGTTGACAACGAGAGCAAGATGATCACCGGCGACTTCAACATCGTCAACGTGGATTTCTTCGTGGAGTACCGCATTTCCAATCCCACCAAGTATCTCTACAGCAGCGTTGAGCCCGAAGCGATACTTAAAAGCCTTGTCCAGTCCCAGATCCGCACCGTAGTAGGTTCCTACCAGGTAGACGACGTGCTCACGACTAAAAAGAGCACCATACAGAGCGAGATCAAGGAAGCCATCTACAACGAGCTTTCCAAATATGACTTCGGCATCTCATTAGAGAGCGTCAAGATCCAGGACGCAGAGGCGCCCAACGAGGCCGTTTCCCAGGCGTTCAAAGCCGTGGAGACCGCCAAGCAGGGAAAAGAGACGGCAATCAACGAAGCCCAGGCTTACGAGAACGCGGAGATACCGAAGGCGGAGGCTGAAGCTGACAAGCTTCTCCAGAATGCGCAGTACAGGAAGCAGAACAGGATCAACGAAGCCAAAGAAAAAGTTGCCATGTTCGAAGCCATGTACAGCGAATATATCCTGAACCCGGAGATCACCAGGAAAAGGATGTATTACGAGATGCTGGAAGAAGTGCTGAAGGATGTCAAGTTAATTATCTTGACAGATGAGACGGGTACGGAAACGATCCTTCCTCTCGATAAGCTGGCCTGAAAGGGGGAAGACAAATGAAAAAGTACGTTAAATTTATCATCGTTATCGGAATCGTTTTCCTTTTCGCCATCCTTCTCAATATGTTCTACACGGTAAAAGAGGATGAGTACGCGCTGCTTATGCGTTTTTCCAAAGTCATCGAAGTCAAGGAAGACGCGGGGCTTCACCTAAAAATACCCTTCGTAGACAGCGTTAAGAAGCTTAAGAACAACGTTCAGCTGTATGATCTGCCGGAATCCGACGTGTTGACCTCGGACTCCAAAGCTATGAGCGTCGACAGCTACGTGCTCTGGAAGATCACCGATCCGCTGACGTTCTACAGAACGCTGGGGACCACCTCCGAGGCGCTCAGCCGCCTTGACGCGTCTACATACAACGCGCTTAAGAACATCATCGGTACCATGCCGCAGGAGACCATAATCCAGCTTTCCGAAAGCGAGGGCAAGAACGACCTGAACAATAAAGTATTCGAGCAGGTCAAGGAACTTACGATCCCTTACGGCATCGAGGTCACGGACGTTAAGATCAAGCGGTTCGACCTGCCTAAAGAGAACGAATCCGCAGTGTTCGAGCGAATGATCGCCGAGCGCAACAAGATCAAGCAGACGTATATCGCCGAAGGCGAAGCCGAAGCTCAGAAGAAGCGCAACGACGTGGATAAAAACGTGAATATAATCATTTCCGACGCACAGGCCCAGGCGGAGGCCATCGTGGCGGAAGGGGAGCAGGAGTATATGAGGCTGCTGGCGGAGGCGTACAACACTCCCGAAAAGCAGGAATTCTACGCCTTTACTAAGTCCCTCGACACGCTTCGCGCTTCTCTCATCGCCGAGACTGCCGGAAACGGCAACGTTCCGGAGAAGACCGTGGTGCTTGGCCCCGATTCCGAACTGGCGAAGATACTGAGCGGCAATTACATTTCTGAAAATGTGTCCGCCGAAAATAACGATTGAATTCCGCTCTTTATTGGAGTAAACTAACCATATCAATCAAACAGGAGGTTTTTTCTTATTATGAGAAAGATCATAGTTATGCTTCTCTCCGTGGCTATTTGCCTTACGATGGTCAGCATTTCCTTCGCAGACGTACAGGAGAACGTTTCAGGAAACTTCAATCCCCCTGATACTTCTACTGCCATGCAGATGTACAACGCGGATTTCGACACCGTAGGTTCCGTATTCACTACCGTCGGAGAAGTTAAGCAGGTCGCTTTCGTTTGCCCCAGCTGGTCCGACAACGTCGGCTGCCTTACCGTTACTCTTTGGAAATGGGATACCGACTATAAGACCACGACCAAGGGCACGCCTGTCTCCGGACCTTTCGAGTTCGAAGATTTCGAGGACAACTCGATCCTTGGATTCGAATATGAGGAGGGCAATTATCTTCCCGCCGGTTCCTACTATATGGAACTTTCCGATGCCAGAGACGATGCAGGTTCAGGCGTCGGCGTCTGGTCTCTGGGCGTCAATTATCCCGGCCAGGCCGTTTTGAGAGACGGCGAATTAGTCAACAAGCTCTGCCTTCGTATGTACGTTGAATACGTCGTTGAGCCCGAGGGCGTTCCTTACGGCGAACTTCCTGCTATCGAGAAAGCTCCCGATGAACTGGGCGGAACCGATACGCTTCCTGCCGCAACCTATTTCAAGATGTCCGAGCTCGACCTCAGCATGCTGGACGACATGTCTTCCGGTTATATGACCTGGGAAGTCAATGAAGACGGAACGCTCCACCTTACAGTTTCCGAGGGCAGCTTCGATGCCCAGTACAGCATGAATTTCGCTCAGGTATTCTCTCTTGACACCGACGAGCTGGAAGATATCGAGTGCGCGCTTTATCCCTACATGGCCATAAGGCTTAAACTCGCCGATATCTCCGAGCCTCAGGGTTCCGGCGAATGCTTCATGTACACCACCTCCATCTCCGGCGCTACCGGCGGTTATTCCACCATTATCAGTTACGACTGGACCAATCCCGACTGGCAGACCGTGGTGATCGATCCCACTGCCAACAACTCCTTCAAGAACAACGCTCTGAACGGCGACGTATGGCTTGGCTTCAGATTCGACGCCCTTAACAATTCCGCTACCGTGGATACCGAGATGGACATCGACTACATCGCTTTCTTCCAGAGCGAAGAAGCCGCTCTCGCTTTCGACGGAGATTTCAGCAAGGTCCAGGCCGCCAATCCTACCAAGGCTCCCACGGAAGTTCCTACCGAAGCGCCCGCTACCGAGGCACCTGTGGTTACCGATGCTCCCGCAGTTACCGACGCACCCGTTGTTACTGACGCACCTGCAGTTACCGACGCTCCCGAAGTCACCGACGCTCCCGTTGTCACCGAAAAGACCGACAACAAGACCGATGACAAGAAGGACGGCAAGAGCAACACCGGCCTGATCATCGGTATCGTGGTTGCCGCAGTGGCCGTTGCCGCCATCGTGGCCGGTATCGTTATCGCCAAGGGCAAGAAGAAATAATGAAACCATAATGTGATCTTCGAGATCACAAAAATGCCGGGGGATCCGCGCTGGTCCTCCGGCAATCTTTTTTACGAAACGTTATCGCTTTTAATGCAACTTTTCTTTTGCGTAAATTGTCTTTAAAACAAGGGCGTTTATGAATGAGCCCAGATCGCTTTTTGACCCGGAGAACCGTTTGCTTTGACTGATAAAGAGATCATCGAATTGCTGGAAAAGAGAGACGAGACCGTGCTGCGGGAACTCGAGAAGAGGTATTACCCGTACTGTTTCACTATTGCTTTCAACATCCTCGGCAATCCGGAAGACGTGATCGAAGTCATCAACGATTCTTTTCTCGATATCTGGAACAGCATTCCTCCGGCACATCCCGAACGTTTGAGCTCCTATCTGGCCAGCGTCGTCCGGCACAACGCCATCAACGTTTACAAGAAACTTCACAATCTGAGAAACGAGGCCATCAGCAACGCGTTGCCGCTTGAAGCCGCGGAATATAAAACTTATTCAGTTGACGAGACGCTGACGCGGATCGCCATCACCAACGTGATAGATAAATTTCTTGACACGCTTTCCGAAAAGCAGAATATGATATTCGTTGCCAGGTTTTATTTCGATGAATCTATCGAAGAGATATCCGAACGGTTCGGCATACCCACCGGGTCGGTAAAAAGTATTATCCACCGCGTGAAAAAGAAGCTTAAACAGTTCCTGGATAAGGAGGGAATCGACATATGAAAGATGATATGATCCGCCAACTTATGTCAGGAATTTCCGAAAGACATATTAAGAAATATACCGATTTCTGCAACGCAAAGAAGGCCGCGGAAGGTGAGAAATCCGCCGCTGTTACCGGTAACAACGCTAAAAAAATCGGCGCAGTCAGATCTGCCGGGAGCGGCAAACGTTCCTCAAACGGCACTTTCGTCCGCAACCTCATCCTCGATGCCGCTATCGTGATACTGTTCATCGTCGCCGGGATCGTTTTGATAAAAGTGGTCAATAAGAACCGTAATCCGGAGCCTACGTCCGAGCCCATGGCTTCGCAGGACGTATTGCCAACTATTCCTCCGGACGATTCTGCTTCTCCGTTGCCATCGACGTCGCCTGAAATCACCGTTCCGGCGCCTTACGATACTTCCGCTCCGACGGATACCGCCTCCGAACCTTCCTGGACCCCCGAGCTTACCACGGACGGGGTCAATACTCCAGATGATACGGGCACGATCGCGCCCTCTGATACGGCCGCTCCAACCGAGACAGGAATCGTCGATACCGCTACTCCGATACCGCCTACGCCCGGAAAGACAGCGACTCCCGATACACGGCCCACTCCGACGTTGACTCCGACTTCCACTTCCACGCCGACGTTGACTCCGACTTCCACGCCGACGTCAATGCCCACGGCAACGCCGACTTTCGCTCCTACAGCTGCGCCTACGGCCGCGCCTTCAGCAACTCCCACCGTTGTCCCCGGCGATGAGTATTTCGAAGGTGCCGTTGATAAGGTTTACATTTCAGGTCCCGATTATTTTGGACGCAACAACTCTTCGATCACTAACGATCCGGATGAGATCTATCTTCATATCGGAGAGGAAATATTCGTTTCGGGCTATGCGTATAACAGCAGGTCTCCGTTAAGATACATTACATACAGCGTTCTGGACGACCGGGATCAGGTTATATGCGACGGCGTTTATAAACAACTCGACAGCCTTAGATCAGGTCATGACATCGATGTGAGTATGGCAGCGCGCTCAACGTTCGGCACGTTAGGAGATCCTGTGTGCCTCACCGATCTTTCTGAATTAAACCGCGGAATATATACTCTCAGGATCAACGCCGTTTTCGAGACAGGAGAATACGAGATCGATTCATATATGCTCGTCATCGACGATTTCAATGAGCTTTGGGATTTCGCGTACCAATATCAGCCGGATAATAAAGTTGTGTTAAATATGATGGCTTTCGGAGAATTCCATCCTGACGATCAGATCGCTGCCTGGCAGTATATGAATGAATTCGGTCCCGGTTACGATTCTCCTATTTTCAGATTCTTATCTTCAACCGATAGTATCGATCTGGGGTATTTGGATCTTTCATTATTCTCGGGATGCACGGTGGAATATTATACTTATGCAGATTACGATCCTTCTCCTACGGGAACTATGGAGGAAAACGCGTTCCTGTCGTTCTGCACGGATTCTTATCATCCTGATAACGTTGAACCACATAATAAGTGGGAACTCTGTTATGCCGAACTGGCTGCTTCTGTCAGCCGCGTCGGTGATTTTCCCGATTTTTCGGAGTTCAGAACGACTTATTTCGATCTGACGGACGTTACGGACAGCGATATGATCTACGTTTTTTCATACGGATGTGAATACGGTACCGTGTTTATTAGAAATATAACATTTTATATTGCATAAATACGCTAAAAGTAGTATACTTTCCCCGTTGCGCAAAGCGTTTATCTAACGACGCGCGTTCTTAAGTTTTTTGCTAAGGAGTATGGTAGTATGTCGAATTTACAGCAAGAAAAGAAAGAAAATCTGAACCTGCTTCAGCCGGTACTTGACGCCGTAAAGAAGAGAAACCCCAACGAACCCGAATTTCATCAGGCAGTCACGGAAGTCCTCGAGACCCTCGAGCCGGTTGCCGCAAAACATCCCGAATGGGTAAAAGCCGGTATATTTGACCGCATCGTGGAGCCCGAAAGACAGATCATCTTCAGAGTTCCCTGGGTAGACGACAACGGAAACGTTCAGGTCAACCGCGGCTTCAGAGTCCAGTTTAACAGCGCTATCGGCCCTTATAAAGGCGGTATCAGACTTCATCCTTCCGTCAATATAAGCATCATGAAATTCCTGGGCTTCGAGCAGATATTCAAGAACTCTCTTACCGGTCTTCCGATCGGAGGCGGCAAGGGCGGTTCAGACTTCGATCCCAAGGGCAAATCCGACGGCGAAGTTATGCGTTTCTGCCAGAGCTTCATGACCGAGCTCGCTAAACACATCGGCGCAGATACGGACGTTCCCGCAGGCGACATCGGAACCGGCGCCAGAGAGATCGGATACATGTTCGGACAGTATAAACGCCTCAGAAACGAATTCACCGGCGTGCTTACCGGAAAAGGCCTCGAATGGGGCGGGTCGCTTGCCAGGACCCAGGCTACGGGATACGGCCTCTGCTACTTTATGGAAGCGGCAATGAACGCTCAGGGCGACAGCTTCAAGGGCAAGACCGTCGTGGTATCCGGTTCCGGAAACGTTGCCACCTACGCCGTCGAGAAAGCTACTCAGCTGGGCGCTAAAGTAGTTGCCATGTCCGACTCCGGCGGCTACATCTACGACGCCGAGGGCATCGACCTTGACGCTATAAAAGATATCAAAGAAGTAAGACGCGCCAGGATCAGCGAATACCTCAACTACAGACCCAACGCCGTTTATACGCCGGGCTGCAAGGGCATCTGGACCATCAAGTGCGACGTGGCTCTTCCTTGCGCCACTCAGAACGAGATCGACGGCGAGTCCGCCAGGATACTTATCGAGAACGGCTGCAAGATCATCGGCGAAGGCGCCAACATGCCTTCCACTCCCGAAGCCATCGCCGTATTCCAGGAAGCCGGAGCTCTGTTCGGACCCGCCAAGGCGGCCAATGCCGGCGGCGTGGCGACATCCGCTCTCGAGATGTCTCAGAACAGCATGAGATACTCCTGGACCTTCGACGAAGTCGATCACAAGCTTCACGACATCATGGTCAATATCTACAAGAATATCAGCAAAGCCGCCGCAGATTACGGCATGGCGGGCAATCTCGTAGCAGGCGCCAATATCGCCGGATTCGAGAAGGTGGCCAAGGCCATGTACGCTCAGGGGATTGCTTATTGATCCCGAGTCGATTATAATTTAATCGGAAATGCCGCTTGGGACGGTCCCGGGCGGCATTTTTGAGGAATAAAAGATTTTTGTTAAGAGGAGAAAGGAATGCGCCTGGAATACGGTTTCGGAAGCGGGATTCAAAGCGTCGACGTGGCTGACGAACATATCATCAGCCAGCTTCTGCCGTTGTCCGTGCGTGCTCCCGAATCGGAGCCGGGGGAAGTGGAGAGGGCGCTCGACGAGCCCGTTGCCGCCGGCCGCATAGAAGATATCTTTAAGCCCGGTGAGAAGGTGGCCATTGTCACCAGCGACGTCACCCGCCCAATGCCTACGTATAAGGTCATCGTCCCGCTCCTTAACAGGCTCAATAAAGCCGGGATCCCGGATAAGGATATCACAGTGGTATCGGCACTGGGCTCCCACCGCCGCCAGACAGAGGAAGAACATATCCGCCTGGTGGGTCAGGAATGTTACGGCAGAGTTAAAGTCGTTGACAGCGATCCCGACGACTGCGTGCATTACGGCACTACCGTCCGCGGAACTCCGGTAGATATAACGAGGACAGTTGCCGAGTCTGACAGGATAATATGCCTGGGCAACGTGGAATTCCACTATTTCGCCGGATTCTCAGGAGGCGTCAAGGCCATCATGCCCGGCTGCTCCACGCCCTCCGCCATCCAGTGCAACCACCGCCTGATGACCGACGAGCGGTCCTGCGCCGGCAACATCGATACGAACCCTCTGAGGGACGATATCGAAGAAGCGGGGCGTATGGTCGGAGTGGATTACATATTGAACGTGGTTCTGGACGAACATAAAAAGATCGTCAAGGCGTATGCCGGCGATCCCGTAAAAGCCCACAGAGAAGCATGCGAATTCCTCCGCAATATGTTCGGCATCAGGATCCCACAAAGGGCCGATATCGTAATCTGCTCCCAGGGTGGAAAGCCCAAGGACCTGAATCTTTACCAGACCCAGAAAGCGCTGGACAACGCCAAGCACGCCGTGAAAAAAGGCGGCGTGATCATACTGGTTGGAGCCTGCAGCGAAGGCCTGGGAGGCAGCGTGTTCGAACAATGGATGACGGAAGCGAAGACTCCTCAGGAGCTGATCGACCGGTTAAACCATAAGTTCGTGCTCGGAGGCCACAAAGCCGCCGCCATCGCCATGGTGCTTAAAAACGCAGATATCTACATGGTCTCGGAAATGGATCCGGACCTTGTTAAAAATATATTCATGAAGCCGTTCAGAACGGTCAGCGGCGCTTATAGAGCCGCGCAGGCAAAATTCGGAGGAAAAGGGACAGTTATCTCCATGCCCTTCGGAGGCAGCACGCTTCCGCTTCCGTGAACATATAAGAGAGGTGCACGTAAATGTTTTATAACGCGAGACACGTAAATAAATTCGCCACCGGCGAGATAGACGAACTTGTATATTTTGCAGAAGCCAGACACCAGCTGCAGTTCGAGATGCTCTTAAACGAGATACACGTAGCCGATATAAACTGCCACGAGAGCATCACGGACCTGGTGCTCGTAACTGGTCCGTCTTCTTCCGGCAAGACCACATTCTCCAAACTCCTGGCGGAAAAGCTCACTATGGACGGATACAACTGCACGTTCATTTCACTGGACAATTACTACCACTCCAGAGAATATATCATGCAGCTGGCCATCGCCGCCGGGAAAGAGCCTAAGGATAAAATGGACCTGGATTTCGAGACGATCGACGCTTTCGACGTGGAGCGTTTTAAGTCCGATATGAACCGTTTTATGGCAGGCGAGCAGGTGAGGATGCCCAAGTACGATTTCAACACCGGCGAAAGCCACGAGGGCGACGTGGTATTGACGCCTACCGAAAAAGATATGATCATCGTGGAAGGCATCCAGTCTCTTAACCCCAAGCTCATCGAAGGCACCGATTTCCACCGTGTATTCAGAGTATACATTTGCCCATTCGACTATTACCAGGGCAGCTATCACGGGGAGTCGGTCTCGGTCAATCCCAAGCAGATCCGTTTCATGCGACGGGCCATCCGCGATAGCGTTCACAGAAATTCGCCTCTGTCTCTGTCCATAAGCATGTGGTCCAGCGTCCGGGAAGGGGAGGAAAAGTACATAAAACCTATGAAGCAGTATGCGGATTTCTTCTTCAATTCATCTTTCGAGTACGAGATCTGCTATCTGAAGCACAAGATATTGCCCATGTATGAAGAACTGGACGACGAATGGAAGCTGAAATTCACCAGGATAATCTCTCCCGATTGCCTGTACCCCTTCGCCTCCGTATCAAAACTGGAATTGCCCAAAGATTCCATTTTCAGAGAGTTCTACATGGAATAAAGAGTGAAAAAGCGGCTGTTACTTGACTTTAGCATTGCGCAGTGTCAAAATATCAGCAAATATATTATTCAGACTGGAGGGATACTGAATGATTTCCGAGTTTATTAAATTGCGGTCTATCGACGACATTAAAAAATTCATTAACGAAGTGACTAAATGCGCTTACGACGTTGACGTTTCCTCAGGCAGGTATCTTATTGACGGAAAATCGATAATGGGTATTTTCTCTCTTGATCTTTCCAAACCTGTAAAAGTCATTCTCCGGTCAAACGACGACGCAGAATGCGCTCCTTTTGTGAATTTTTTGAAGGACAACGGTTTTATCGCAGAGGCCTGACGAGCGGCCCCGTACCGATCTCGCTTTTATGAATCAAGGAGGACAATATGGTAGATTCCGGCACCATCTTCTTTTCAAAGGTCAACGAACGTGAAAGACTGATCAGAGGCATTCTGAACGACGTGTACAACGCTCTTTCCGAAAAAGGGTACAATCCCATCAGCCAGCTTACCGGCTATGTAATGTCCGGCGATCCGACCTACATAACCAACCACAACGGCGCCCGTTCCAAGATCACGCGCATCGAAAGAGACGAGATAGTGGAAGAGCTTTTCAACGTGTATATCAAAAGCACCGCGGGCGGAAAAGGCGGTAACTGATTTGACGTATATCGGCATCGATTACGGCGACGCCAGGACAGGCGTGGCCGTCAGTTACGACGGGATCGCGTCGCTGCCTCTTTGCGTGGTTGACTCCACCGGAGGCAGAAAAAAGACCGCGTCAGAGATCGCCCGGATAATCCGGGAAAGATCCGCCGGCACGGTGGTCATAGGCCATCCGCTCAATATGGACGGAAGTTCCGGAAAGCGTGTTGCCGCTACCGAAAAGTTTGCAAAAGCACTTAAATCGGCGCTGGAGGAAGCTTCCGCGGCCCCGGAGATCGCCTTCTTCGACGAACGGCTTACCTCCAGATCCGCAGCCTCTGAAATGGCTTTAATGGGGAGGCATCCAGGAAAAGACGGCATTGTCGACCAGATCTCCGCGTCTATAATTTTAGACGCTTATATAGCATCCATCAGGAACAAAGGTGATAAAAATGAGTAAAGAGAACAACGAATTTAAAGATAATGAAAAACTCGATGAGCTCGTGAATCAGATCGAGGCTCTGACGCAGGACGAGGCCGCTGCCGGAGAGGCTGCGCTTGAAGAGAATGCTGAAGAAGCTCCGGCCGAGGCCGGGGCTGAGGAAGAAGCAGAGTCGGAGATCGAAGAAGACGGATTCGAAGGCGCCAATATCGTTTCCCTTTATGACGAAGACGGCAACGAATATTCTTTCGAGCTTCTTGACTACGTCGATTACGAGGACAAGCTTTACGCCATAATGATCCCCGAGGAGCTTTCCGACGTGGAAGACGATCAGGTGGCCGTTATAATGGAGACATATTTTGAAGGCGACGAGCCCAACTTCATTTTCGTGGAAGACGAAGAACTGGCTCAGAAGATACTCGATTCCTACTCCGAGAGAGAGGATTGACGTCGCAGATCGAAAGCGGAGAACTGACATGGTAGTTCCTTGTTTTGTTGACGTACATATGCACGGAGCAGGCGGGTTCGACGTGGGGACCTGCGATCTCGACGGTCTTTCCGGCATATGCAAGATGCTTGCCCGCCACGGTACCGGCGCGTTTCTGCCTACGCTTCCTTCGGCCACGCCTGAGGTCACCAGGCGGGCGCTTTCCGTCATTTCCAGAAAAATAAAGAACCAGCGGGAATTGTTCGATTTCGTCCTTGGATGCAGCGATGCCTTTTCCGGCATCAAAGTAGACGAAGCTCTGGTGCTGGGCGCTCATCTGGAAGGGCCTTTCTTCCTTAGCGCGTACAAAGGCGCTCAGGACGAGTCCACTTTTATGGACGCCACCATCGAGAACTGGAAAATGCTGGTGGGGGATCACGAGGACGTGGTAAGGCGCGTCACCATCGATCCTCTGGTAAACGGGGCTCTAGAGCTGATAAAATATCTTTCCGATAAAGGCATCACCGTTTCCTGCGGCCACACCGCCGCGGACGCCGAGCTCATCTATAAAGCTTTCAAAGCCGGAGCCACTTCCGTGACCCATATCTTTAACGGGATGCCTCCTATGCATCACCGGGCTCCCGGGCCTGTGGGCGCGGCGCTGTCTCACGACGATTCCTACGCCGAACTCATTTGCGATTTTCTCCACGTCAATAAACTGGTCTGCAAGACCGTGGTAAAAGCAAAGGGCACCGATAAAGTTGCGATCATTACCGATTCATGCGAAGCTGCCGGTATGCCCGACGGACCTTACAAGCTCTGCGGCAGCGACGTTTACGTGGTCAACGGCGAAGCCAGGACTCCTGAAGGGAAGCTGGCTTCCAGCACAGTATTCATGGATATCGAGCGTCAGAATCTGCTTTCATTAGGCTTCGGAGAACGGGACGTGACCAGATTGACCCACACCACTCCGCTGGAATGTATGAGAGCGTCCGTTGCCGAAAAAAAGGCGCTTTCGAAGCTATTTGCACTCATCGGCGACAACGGTCTGGCGGACGGATTGACCGTCATATCGTAATTGACAGAAATAACGAAATAATGTAAAATGTGCTCTGTGCTTTTTGTTTTTGCGATAAGCGCAGAGTTTATTTTTAATTTCGACTGGAAGTGCTGATCTTGAAGATAGATACCAAATGTGTTCAGAGCGGTTACAAACCCAAAAACGGAGAGCCCCGCGTGCTTCCCATCATCCAGAGCACCACTTATAAATATGACACTTCCGAAGCCATGGGAGATCTGTTCGATCTTAAGGCGGAAGGCTTTTTCTATACGAGGCTGGCCAATCCCACGGTCGACGCGGTGGAGAAGAAGATAGCCGATCTGGAAGGGGGCCTTCTGGCCGTTATGACTTCTTCCGGACAGGCTGCCAGCATGTATTCGATACTGAACATATGCAAGGCAGGGGACCACGTGGTCAGTTCCGCGGCCATTTACGGAGGCACTTTCAACCTGTTCAACAAGACGCTTCGTGATCTGGGCATCGATTTCACCTTCGTCCCCGCGGACATTGACGAAGCCGGACTGGAAGCGGCTTTCCGTGACAATACGAAGTGCGTGTTCGGAGAGACCATCTCCAACCCCTCGCTTGACGTGCTGGATTTCGAACTCTTTGCAAAAGTTGCGCACAGGCACGGTGTTCCGCTGATCGTGGACAATACGTTCGCCACACCCATCAATTGCCGTCCCATTGAGTTCGGCGCCGATATCGTGACCCATTCCACTACCAAATATATGGACGGCCACGCCTGCGCCATAGGAGGCGTCGTCGTCGACAGCGGCAATTTCGACTGGGCTGCTTCCGGTAAATATCCTATGCTCACCACTCCCGACGAATCTTACCACGGCATCACCTACACCGAGACTTTCGGGAAAGCCGCTTACGGCGTAAAGATGAGGACGCATATCATGCGCGACATTGGCGCCATGCAGAGCCCCCAGAACGCTTTTTTGCTGAACATCGGCCTCGAAACCCTTGCCCTTAGAATGGAACGCCATTGCGCCAACGGCCTTGCGGTTGCCAGATACCTGGAGAGCCGCATGGCTGACGGAAAGATCACCTGGGTCAATTATCCCGGCCTCGAGTCCTGCAAATATGCGGACAGGGTCAAGAAATACCTGCCGGGCGGTTCCTGCGGCGTTGTCTCCTTCGGAGTTGCCGGCGGCAGGGAAGGCGCCGTGAGATTTATGGAAGGCCTCAAACTCGCCGCCATCGTGACCCACGTTGCCGATGCCAGGACCTGCGTGCTCCATCCCGCCAGCACCACGCACCGCCAGCTCAGTGATAAAGAACTGGAAGAATGCGGCGTGAGTCCCGATCTTATCAGATTCTCCACGGGTATAGAGAATATCGAAGACATCATAGAAGACATAGCGAACGCGCTGGAAAAAGTTTAAGAGGTTGTTTATATGGAACGAGATTTTCTCGAACTTATTAAAAAAGCCGAAGCAGACGCTTCCGCCGTGATCGAAGAGGCCAAGACCAGAGCCGCCGAGATCGAGAAGGAAGGCAACAGGCGCGCGTCCGAACATATCGAGAATTCCCGACGGGCTGTCCAGGAGCGCGCAGAAGCCAGGCTTTCCGAAGAGGGATACAGGATCAAAAAGACTTACGACAATAAAAAGACTTTTCTCACCGTATCGCTGAACGACGAGAAACTAAAAGCTATGGACCGTCTGGACAAGGCGGCCGAACTGGTAGTCGAAAGGATAATTGGCGGATAATGGCTGTCGCAAAGATGAGGCGCATAAGTCTTGTAGGGCTAATACGCGACAAGGCTGAAATAATAGAAAGGCTTCAGAAGCTCGGTACCGTGCACGTTCCGGGTTATGAAGAAAAGCGCCGTCAGGCCGAATCCGACGCAGAGACCAGAGCCGCAGCAGAAGGGATATCAGATTTCGTATTCGACGGAGACGGTATCGTCGACACCGATACGCTCATTAAAAACGATCCCGATTTCAGAAAGCACGAAGAGCAGCGCAAGAAACTGAAGACCTGTATAGAAGAGCTTGCGCCTTTCGATACCAGAAAGAAGTCTCTTTTTTCGTTCCTCCGTCCCGTGTCTTCCGCAGACGTTGCAGAAGTCATCGGCAGAGCCGACGAGATACTGGCTGCCGCAGACAGGATAGTCGAAACGGATTCCGGGATACGCCAGGCGGAAGAGGAGAACGCAAGGACCAGGGCGTTACTGACATCCATGCTGCCCTGGAAGGATTATCCCTACGTTCCTTCCGATTCAGATACCGTCTTTACGCATACGGAATTCCTGTCCGCCGACTCGAAAAAAGACCTGGAAAAATTAACAGAAGAACTCTCTGAAAACGCTCCTTCCGCTGACGTTTGGGAAGTGGGAAATTCAGGGGAGAACCGCTTTTTCGTTGTCACGTCTCTTAAGTCCGATCGTGCTGCGGTCGACAGGACCGTCAGTCAGAACAGAGTTTTCAGATATGATTTTTCAGACGTAGGATCCACTTTCGACGATCAGATCGACGGGCTGTTGACAAGGATCGATGACGTTGAAGCGCGCAAGAACGAACTTGTTGAATTCAGGAAAAGTTCCGCGGAGCATCTTTCTGATTTCGAGATATTGTACGACAGCATCGGCATCGAGACCGAAAAAATGATCGCCGACGCGAATATGGACGATTCCTACGTCACCTTCAATTTCGAAGGCTGGGTGCCTGCAAAAGCAGAAGCCGCGGTCAGCAGGGAACTTTCCGATAATTACATCTGCCACGCAACTTTCAGGGATCCGGAAGAGAACGAACTTCCTCCTACGAAATTAGAGAACGGCTTCCTCGGCGCCTCGGTGGAACCGGTGGAATCTCTTTATAGTCTGCTCAAATACGGAGAAGTGGATCCTTCCGCGATCTCCGCTTTCTTCTACGCCCTGTTTTTCGGATTCATGTTCTCCGACGCCGGTTACGGTATTATGCTGACGGTGGCCTGCGCGATCATATTGATCAAATGCAAGCTGAAGGAAAACATGAAGAAATACATCGTGCTGTTCCTGTTGTCCGGCATATCCACCATATTCTGGGGCGTTATATTCGGCAGCTGGTTCGGCAATCTCGTGGAGACCGTCACCATCGGCAAGTTTGCCTTGAAACCCCTTTGGTTCGATCCGCAGGACGGGGCAAATACGGAACATTTCCTGGCGTTTACGCTGCTCCTGGGCGTGATACACCTTTATTGCGCCATGCTGATGAAAGCGGTCAATCTGATCTCCAAGGGCAAATGGATCGACGCCATCTGCGACGTGTTCTTCTGGTATATCTTTTACACCGGAGAGATCCTTTTCCTGCTGCCCTACATTCCGTATTACAGCGATACGGCGTTCTGCGCTAATTTCAGCAAATACGGCATATATCTGCTGGGAATAGGTTTCGTGCTGATCTTGTTCACGAAGGGGCGTAAATCCAAGAATCCTTTCATGAAGATCTTCGGAGGCATCACGTGCCTGTACTCGCTGGTGGACATGCTGTCCGACTGCCTGTCGTATACGAGACTTATGGCGATGGGACTGGCAACGTCCGTCATCATCAACGTGTTCAACTCTATCGGCGCATCAGCTGCCGGGTTTGCCACGGTGGGTATCACGTTCCGGCTCGTGATATTCATAATCATATTCGTTGCCGCGAACCTGTTCAACTTCGCCATCAACGCGCTGGGCGCGTACGTCAACGCCTGCCGTTTGACTTACATAGAATTCTTCGGAAAATTCTATGAAGGAGACGGACTGGAATACTCTCCGCTCCGCTACAACACTGAATACATACTTATCGAGGACGGCGGCGCCGATGCCGCCGGCAGGAAAGAAAAAACATAAACAGGATATTATTATCGGGAGGTATTAATATGTTAACTTTCTTTTTAGCGAACGACGTTTTAAGAGACACCGCAGTCGAAGCGGCAGACAACGCCTCTAAGTTCTTTAACTGGGGCGGCGCCGCCATCGCTCTCATCGGAGCTGCTCTGGCAGTGATGCTGGCAGGCATCGGATCCGCCATGGCCGTAAAGAACGTGGCTTCCGCAGGCCTGGGACTTCTGTCCGAAGACCCCAAGCAGTTCATGCCTGCGCTGGTGCTCTCCCTGCTGCCTTCTACCCAGGGCATATACGGATTCGTCATCGCGTTCATGATGCTGGGAAAAGTCACCGCCGGAATGGACTACGTTGACGGTTTCTCCCTGATGCTGGCAGGACTTCCCATCGGTATCGTGGGATTCCTCTCCGCCATCTTCCAGGGCAAGGTCGCCGCCGCCGGTATCCAGCTTGCCGCCAAACAGCCCAAGCACTGGTCCAGGGCAATGATCCTGACGCTGCTCGTCGAGATGTTCGCGCTGCTCAGCTTCATCATTTCCATCTTCATGGTCAACAGCTGATCAGGGGTAGATTCAGGATATGGCAGATAACATTAAAGGCATTGACGCTATAATAGAGAAGATCCGCGAATACGGCGACCAGACCGCAAAGAAACTGATCGACGAGAGTTCCGAACGAGCCGATGGCGTATTTTCCGAAGCCGAAGAAGAAGTGGAAGCTTTCACTGCCGAGTCCGAAAAAAGCCTGGAGGCCGAGCTCAGCCTGCTCGAATCCCAGTCAGAAGGCGATTACGCCGCAGTGGTCCGGGACAGGACTCTGGCAATGAAGCAGGAGCTCCTGGCCAAAACTTTCGAAAGAGCCGCCGTGCTGCTTTCCGAACTGCCGGAAGACAAAAAGCTGGCTCTCTACAGGAAATGGATATCCGAAAACGGCGAGGACTGTTCCTATTCAGTGATTCTGAACAAAGTCGATAAAAAAGAATTCGGCGAGATTTTGAGATCCGAAATGGAGCGCGGCATATATCCCGGAAGACCTACGGTGTCTGAATACGTTTCAGAAGCCCTGGGAGGCCTTATACTGGACTTTGGAGATTCCAGGACGGATATCACCTTCGAGACGGTGGCGTCCCTTCAGAAAGGCTCCTACGACACGGAACTGATCAGGATACTTTTCCCGGAAGGATAAAAAGATGCGTCAGGATACGAATTACGCATACGCGGTGGCAAGGATAAAAGTGATGGAGAACCGTCTGATGACAGACGCAGATCTCGACACGCTCATTTCCGCGCCCCGGGACAATATCCTGTCCGTGCTTTCCGGTTTCGGCTATCAGACTGTTCAGGCGCCTGCGTCGGGAGGCGTCAACGAAACTTCCGGACAGGACGGCGAATCTGACCCGCTCGTCGTTTTCCAGAACGGATTGTCCGGCATCTTTTCCGCTTCCGTAAAAGAAGTGATGAAATTTTCGCCGGAGCCCGAAGCGTTGTCCATACTTCTTTATCCTTTCGATTTCGCCAACGCCAAGATCTGCGTCAAGGATCTGGCCTCTCTCGCGTCGAAAGAAGACGCTTCCAAACCGGAACTGGGTGAGAGCGGCAATATCGAGAGCGACCGTCTGTGGAACGCTTTCGTAAAGAACGATTTCGACGGCATCTATCCCGAACTGGCATACGCTTCAAAGAAGGCGTCGCAGGAGCTCGTCGTCTCCGGCAACGCCAGAAAGGCTGATATAATCCTGGACAAAGCCTGTTTCAACGCCATGATGAGCGCCGCTTACGGCTGTTCCTTCCTGACTTCGTCGTACTTAAAGAAGTATCTCAGAAAGTACGCAGACTGGAAGAATTATATAACTGCGCTCAGGATCCGAAGTGCTTCCTCTCCCGAGGAGCTTATGGAACAGGCTTACATTCCCGGAAACCTCAAGCCGGATTATTTCGTGAAGGCCGTTAAAAGCGACGATATGACGTTTTCCGGAACTCCTTACGAAGAATACGTTAAGAAGGAACAGCTTGCTTCCGGAGACAGAAAAGGGAACGACGGATCGCTCAAAAAATTGACCGTGGCGGATATAGAAGAATTGTCCGAAAAATATCTTTCGGATCATATTATGGCCACGAAAAACGAACCGAACAGGATCAACGCCGTATTTACGTACCTTATGGCGCTCAAGAAAGAGATCTCGACGATCAGGATCGTGACCGTAGGGAAGCGCGCCGGGATCGCAGACGACGATATCAGGAAACTGCTGGGGAAAGACCGTTGACCTGAGCGCAGGTCCGCAACGGATGGAGGTAAATTTTAATGGCATACTCTGTAGCCGCAATAGGTGATAAAGAAAGCCTGCTGTCTTTCAGATCCGCCGGCATCCGCGCTTACGAGTGCAGCACCAGGGGAGGAGCCCTGAAAGCGCTCAAAAGCGCCCAGGAAGATTGCGCCGTCATTTACGTTACTGACGAGATATACGAAATGCTGTCGGAAGAGATAAGCTTTTTCGACGACAAACCGCTGCCTGCCATCATTCCTTTTCCGGGGATGAAGGGAAGCGGCGTAGGGATGAGGCTTCTCAACAAATCGGTGGAGACCGCCGTGGGAAGCAATATATTACAGGAATAAGATTCGGAAAGGATTTTAAATATGGTCAAGGGAACTATAACCAAGATTTCCGGACCGCTGGTAGTGGCATCGGGTATGCGTGCCGCCAGTATGTTCGATATGGTGAAGATCGGCGAACTCGGTCTCACCGGCGAGATCATAGAGATCCACGGAGACAAGGCTTCCATCCAGGTATACGAAGAGACCGCAGGCCTCAGGCCCGGAGAAGAAGTTATCTCTACCGGTCTGCCCCTTAGCGTGGAACTGGGCCCGGGACTCATCAAGAGAATATTCGACGGCATCCAGCGTCCTCTGGAAGAGATGTACAAGATACAGGGCTACAATATCAAAAGAGGCCTTTCTCTTCCCGCGCTCGACAGGACAGTCAAGTGGCATTTCGTTCCGGCCTGCCGCGCAGGCGACGCACTTTCCGAAGGCGATATAATCGGTACCGTCGAAGAGACCGAAGTAGTGACTCAGCGCATAATGCTTCCTAAGGGAGTTTACGGTACGGTGGCCGAGATCGGAGAGGGAGACTTCACGGTCGACGAGCCCGTGGGCGTTATCAGAGACAGTAAGGGCAGAGAGACGAACCTTTATATGATGTCCACCTGGCCCGTACGCGTAGGGCGTCCCTACACACGCAAACTGCCTCCCACGGAGCCGTTGTCCACCGGCCAGAGAAACGTTGATACGCTGAACCCCATCGCAAAAGGCGGCGCCGCGGCAATACCCGGCCCCTTCGGTTCCGGCAAGACCGTTGTCCAGCACCAGCTGGCCAAATGGGCTCAGGCGGATATCGTGGTATATATCGGATGCGGCGAGCGCGGCAATGAAATGACGGACGTTCTGAACGAGTTCCCGGAGATCATCGACCCCAGATCCGGCAAGTCCCTTATGGAGCGCACGGTGCTGATCGCCAATACTTCCGATATGCCCGTTGCCGCCAGAGAAGCTTCCATATACACCGGAATAACCATTGCCGAATACTTCCGCGATATGGGTTACGACGTTGCCATAATGGCAGACTCCACCTCCCGCTGGGCAGAAGCCTTGCGCGAAATGTCCGGACGACTTGAAGAGATGCCCGGCGAAGAAGGTTATCCCGCATATCTGGGTTCCAGGCTCGCTCAGTTCTACGAACGCGCCGGTATGGTCAAGACCCTTGGCTCCAGGCCCAGGACCGGTTCGGTCACGGCAATAGGCGCCGTTTCTCCTCCCGGAGGCGACATTTCCGAGCCCGTATCCCAGGCCACCCTCAGAATAGTCAAAGTGTTCTGGGGACTGGATTCCTCGCTGGCATACGCCCGCCACTTTCCGGCGATCAACTGGCTGAACAGCTACTCTCTCTACGTCAACAGTCTGACACCCTGGTTCACCAAGAACATCGCTTCCGACTGGATCGAGAAGCGCGGCACTATGATGAAACTGCTCCAGAAAGAGGCGGAGCTCAACGAGATCGTAAAACTCGTTGGCGTCGACGCGCTGTCCGGTCAGGACCGCATGGTGCTTAACGCCGCCAGGTCCATCAGAGAGGATTACCTCCAGCAGGACGCCATGGACGAGATCGACACCCACGCTTCCTACAGCAAGATGTACGGCCTCATGAGCCTGATCCTGGAATATTACAACAAATGCCGCGAGGCCCTCAGCAGAGGCGTATCCTTCAAAGGCATCGATCACCTTAAAGTCGTGGAGCGTATTGGCAGGATCAAATTCGTTCCTGAAGACAGATTCCCGGCCGAACTTGCCGACGTCAGGGAAGCGCTGGACAAGGAGCTTCGCGAGCTTGAAGAAAAGGAGATGGGCGAATAATGCAGAAAGAATATAAGACTATCACTGAAATTGCCGGTCCCCTTATGATGCTCAATAAAGTAACCGGCGTCAGCATGGGAGAACTGGGCGAGATAATGCTCTCCGACGGCTCCAAAAAGATGTGCAAAGTCATGGAGATCGACGGAGATGTTGCCGTAGTGCAGCTGTTCGGTTCATCTTCAGGCATAAATCCTGAGACCAGCGCCGTAAAGTTCCTGGCACACGGGACCGAACTGGCGGTGTCCGAAGACATGCTGGGCAGAGTCTTCGACGGACTTGGAAGACCTGTTGACGGAGGTCCCGAACTCCTTGCCGACGAGCGGCTTGACGTGAACGGACTTCCCATGAATCCCGCCGCCAGAGAGTATCCTTCCGAATTCATTCAGACAGGCGTTTCAGCCATCGACGGACTTAACACCCTTGTAAGAGGCCAGAAACTTCCTATTTTCTCCGCTTCCGGACTACCGCATTCCGAGCTGGCCGTTCAGATCGCGCGGCAGGCAAAAGTGCTGGGTGACGATTCCAAATTCGCCGTCGTATTCGCGGCAATGGGAATCACCTTCGAAGAGGCCAATTTCTTCATCGAAGATTTCAGAAAGACCGGCGCTCTGGGCCGCAGCGTGCTGTTTATCAACCTGGCCAACGACCCTTCCGTAGAACGTATCTCCACGCCTCGAATGGCGCTTACTGCCGCCGAATATCTGGCCTTCGAAAAGAATATGCATGTGCTGGTCATAATGACCGATATTACGTACTATTGCGAGTCTTTGCGTGAGATCTCCGCCGCCAGAAAAGAAGTGCCCGGACGCCGCGGCTATCCCGGATATCTTTATACGGACCTGGCAACGCTTTACGAGCGCGCCGGAAAGAAGCGCGGGATCGAAGGCAGCATAACTCTGATACCGATATTGACCATGCCCGAAGACGATAAGACCCACCCGATCCCGGACCTTACCGGATATATCACGGAGGGGCAGATCATATTGTCCCGCGAACTTCACAGAAAAGGCATCACGCCTCCCATCGACGTGCTTCCGTCACTTTCCAGGCTTAAGGACAAAGGTATAGGCGAGGGCAAGACGAGAGCGGATCACGCCAATACGATGAACCAGCTCTTCTCGGCTTATTCCAGGGGCAAAGAAGCAAAGGAACTGGCAACCGTGCTGGGCGATTCCGCGCTTTCCGAGACGGACCTTCTATACGCGGAGTTCGCAGAAAAGTTCGAAGAGGAATATATCTCTCAGGGCTTCTCCAGGAACCGTTCCATAGAGGAGACGCTGGAGACCGGCTGGAAGCTCCTGCGCATCTTCCCGAGATCCGAACTCAAGAGAATCAAGGACGTGCATCTGGACAAATATTACGACGCACAGTAAGCGGCCGCGTTGACGTACGGATACGTCAGCTGCGGAATTAGATACAGGCAAACGTACAAGAACAGACAGTGACTGGCAATGGCAAGATTAAACGTTAGTCCGACCAGAATGGAACTCGGACGCCTGAAAAAAAGATTGAGCGTCGCGCGAAACGGCCATAAGCTCCTCAAGGATAAAAGAGACGAGCTTATGAAGCAGTTTATGTCGCTGATCAGGAAGAACAAGGAACTGCGCGTGAAGGCCGAGGCGGCGCTCGCCGAAACGCAGAAGGATTTCCTTATCTGCGGCGCAATGCTGTCCGAAGAAAGCCTCGACGCGGCGCTTTCCATGCCTTCCAGGTCCGTTAGCGCGGAGGTAACTTACAAGAACCTTACGGGCGTTACCGTTCCGGAGTTCGAGTATACCATAACCTCGGGATCGTCCGACCCGTTGTGCTACGGCTTCAACGACACCAATTCGGCACTTGACCGTGCCGTGGGTTCCATGGATTCGGTAATGGACCTGCTGCTCGAACTGGCCAAGACCGAGAAAGCCGCCAGGCTGCTCAGCTGCGAGATCGAAAAGACCCGCCGCAGAGTCAACGCCCTGGAATACGTTATGATCCCTCAGCTCGAGGAGACCATCAAGTACATCAACATGAAAATGGAAGAAAACGAACGCAGTACCAAGATCCGTCTTATGAAAGTTAAAGACATGGTCTTAGAGAAGAAACAGACCGGAGGCTGATCATGAAAGTTACTTTATTCGGCGCAGGAAACATGGGAGGCGCCATTTTAGAAGCCCTTTTGGGAAACGGATGTTCCGTGACCGTCTACGACCCCTCTGAGACCGTCAGAAACAGGCTTTCCGGCAGAGAAGGCATAGAGTTGGCCACCGATGTGATCGCCGCCTTAAACGGCTCGGAAATGGTATTTTTCGCGGTCAAGCCCGTTATGGTCGGAAAGCTGTGCGAGACGATTAAAGACGAGCTGGTGCGCATTGACCCCGTGGTGGTCTCAGTCGCCGCCGGCGTGAAGACTTCAGTATACGAGAAATATTTCGGAAGCCTCCGTATCGTCAGGACGATGCCAAACCTTCCGGCGCTTTGCGGAAAAGGATATACGGCGATCTTTTACAAGAATATCGACGACTGCGCCGTCAAGAAAGCGGTCATGGATATTTTCTCGTCGGTAGGCGAGACGGGGGAGTTCGATTCGGAAGATAAGATCGACAAGATCATTCCCGTTACTTCCAGCAGCCCGGCTTACGTCTGCCTTCTTATAGAAGCCATGGCCGACGGAGCCGTGAGGCTCGGATTCAACAGGAAAGATGCCTATGCCATGTGCGAACAGGCGGTGCTGGGCACTGCGGCATATCTTAAGGAGACGGGAATGCATCCGGCGGAACTGAAGGACAGGATCTGCTCTCCCGCAGGGACTACCATCGAATCGGTTGCCGCCCTCGAAGAAGACGGCTTCAGGTACGCCATCCTGGACGCTATGGAAAAATGCCTTAAAAAGATCGGTTGACAGGCTGGTATTATGAAACACGTTGACGTTTACACAGACGGTGCATGTTCGGGCAATCCCGGTCCCGGCGGGTATGCCGCCATATTGGTGTTCGGCAAGTCGGAACTGGAATTGTCCGGCTTCGAACCCATGACGACGAACAACCGCATGGAACTGACAGCTCCCATAAAGGCTATGGAGGCACTGAAGGAGAAGTGCGACGTTACCGTCTATTCCGACAGCGTGTATCTCACCGACGCGTTCAACAAAGGCTGGATCTATAACTGGGAGCTTAAAAACTGGAAAAACGGCAGGTCCGAGGTCAAAAATCCGGACCTTTTCAAGCGGCTCCTGGAACTTACACGCATCCATAACGTGACATGGGTCCATGTAAAAGGCCACGCGGACAATGAATATAACAACCGCTGCGATAAGTTGGCCGTGGCTGAATACAAGGCCCATATGGCACCTGATAACGACGACGCTGAAGCAGGAGACGGAAACGAATCAGAGATCGACGCTATGCGGGACGTACCTTACGAAGGCGAACTCGGAGAGCTGGTACTCGACTTCGACAGGATCTATTCGGGCAAAGTCTTCAACATCGAAAAGCGCAAGGTGCAGCTTCCCAACGGGTATATATCCGACAGGGAGATCGTCGTACACATAGGCGGCGCCGCGGTGGTGGCGGTCAATAACAAGGGCGAACTTTATATGGTCCGTCAGTTCCGTTCCGCAGCCGGTAAGGTCCTGCTGGAGATTCCCGCGGGAAAACTGGAAAAAGGCGAAGACCCTGCGGTTACTGCCGCCAGAGAGCTTCACGAAGAGACCGGCCTCTCGGTGAGCAGTTCCGATATCAGATATCTCAGCGAATTCTACGCCACACCCGGATATTGCACAGAAAAGATTTATCTCTACTATTACGTTTCCGACGGAACAGAGGGCAATCCCCACAGAGACAGGGGAGAACTGTTAAAGTGCGAGACGGTGCCCTTTAACGAAATGCTGGAACTGGCCCGGAGCGGAAAGATAGAAGACGCAAAGACGGCGCTGGGCATAATGCTTGCCGCCTCGGTGCCTGAGATCAGGGCGTTAACGGAGCGGCCTGAAACGGTCTGACCGGCCCGGGTCCTGCGCCCTTCGAAAGTGCGCCCGGACTCATTCGAAAACAGTTTCAAAATACTTTAAAATCTTGACAATTCCGGCTTAGTGTTGTACTATAAGCCGGAAATTTTTTATGGGAGGCTCCCGCCGGATGAACAAATGGGAAAGCATGGCGAAAGTTTACGATCCATGCGCTGTCGAAAAAGAAATATATAACAACTGGGAAGAAAAAGGTTACTTTAAAGGGAAGATCGATCCCGATAAAAAGCCTTTCACTATAGTCATTCCGCCGCCGAACATCACAGGGCAGCTCCACATGGGCCACGCGCTGGACGAGACCCTTCAGGATATAATAATCAGGTTCAAAAGGATGCAGGGCTATTCTGCGCTCTGGCTTCCCGGGACCGACCACGCCAGCATAGCCACCGAAGCCAAGATCGTGGACGCCCTTGCCAAAGAAGGTCTCACCAAAGAGGAGATCGGCAGGGAAGAATTCTTAAAGCGCGCCTGGGACTGGAAGAAAAAATACGGCAGCAGGATCGTCACCCAGCTCAGATCCCTTGGATCTTCCTGCGACTGGTCCAGAGAGCGCTTCACTATGGACGAAGGGCTGTCGAAGGCCGTTCGGGAAGTATTCGTGCGCCTTTACGAAAAAGGGCTGATCTATAAAGGAGAACGTATCACCAACTGGTGTCCCTGCTGCAACACTTCCATTTCCGATATCGAGATCGAATACAGCGAAGACGACGGCAACTTCTGGTATATCAATTATCCCTACGCCGACGGGACGGGAGCGTTGACCATCGCCACCACCAGGCCCGAAACGCTGCTGGGCGACGTTGCCGTTGCCGTCAATCCCGAAGACGAGAAGTATAAAGATCTGGTGGGCAAGATGCTTATCCTGCCGCTGGTAAATAAAGAGATCCCGGTCATTGCCGACGATTACGTGGAACTCGGGTTCGGTACCGGCGCCGTGAAGATAACTCCTGCTCACGACCCCAACGACTATGAGGTCGGAAAGCGCCACGACCTGCCGGTCATCCGCATCATGGACGACAAAGGCTTCATTAACGAAAACGGTGGAAAATACGCCGGTTTGGAGCGCTACGCCGCCAGGAAGCAGATCGTGGAAGATCTCAAGGCTGAGGGCCTGCTCGTCAAGATCGAGCCTCACAAGCACAACGTAGGCCACTGCCAGCGCTGCGGCACCGTTCTGGAGCCCTTCGTGTCAAATCAGTGGTACGTTAAGATGAAGCCTCTGGCAGAGCCCGCCATCGAAGCCGTCAGATCCGGAAGGATCAAATTCGTGCCCGACCGCTTCTCCAAGATATATTACAACTGGATGGAAAACATTCAGGACTGGTGCATCTCCAGGCAGCTCTGGTGGGGCCACCGGATCCCGGCGTTCTACTGCGCCGACTGCGGACATATAATCGTTGCCAGAGAAGATCCCGACAGGTGCGAATGCTGCGGCAGCAAAAATATCACAAGAGATCCCGATACGCTGGACACCTGGTTCAGCTCCGCGCTGTGGCCTTTCTCCACCCTCGGCTGGCCCGAAGAGACGGAAGACCTTAAGTACTTCTATCCCACCGACGTGCTTGTCACGGGATACGACATCATATTCTTCTGGGTGGCCAGGATGATATTCTCCGCCTGCGAACAGATGCACGAAGTGCCCTTCAGGACCGTGCTCTTCCACGGACTCGTAAGAGACTCCCAGGGCCGGAAAATGTCCAAATCCCTGGGCAACGGCATCGATCCTCTCGAAGTTATCGACAAGTTCGGCACCGACGCGCTTAGATTCTCTCTGATCACCGGCAACAGTCCGGGCAACGATCAGCGCTATCTCAAGGAGAAAGTGGAATCCGCACGCAATTTCGCCAACAAAGTCTGGAACGCCACCAGGTTCGTGCTAATGAATTTCGACGAGGATCCCGATTTCTCGAAGATCGATCCCGCCAGGTTCGAGACTACCGACAAATGGATCCTTTCCGCCTGCAACCGGCTCATCTCAGAAGTCACTGAGAACCTTGAAAAATTCGAGCTGGGCGTGGCGCTTTCGAAGGTGTACGATTTCGTATGGGATGTATATTGCGACTGGTACATAGAGATGGTGAAGCCCAGGCTGTTCGACGCGGAAAATCCCTCCAGGCTGGAAGCCCAGTACGTGCTGAATTACGTTCTGGTCAACTGCATGAAGCTGCTCCATCCCTTTATGCCTTTCGTCACCGAAGCCGTGTTCGGGCGCCTGTATAACGACTGCGAGAGCATCATGATCTCCGAATGGCCCAAATACGATCCCGCATACGAATTTCCTAAAGAGGAAGAAGCGGTATCGTACGTCATCGACGCCATCAAGCGAATCAGGAACATACGCCACGAGATGGGAGTTCCGTCTTCCAGGAAGGCGCATATCATTGCCGTTACCGCGGACGAAGCCAAAGCCGATATCCTCAGAGGCTGCGAACCGGTGCTCAAAAATCTGGCGTATTGCGCCGGACTGACCATTCAGGCGGATAAAGAGGGCATTGCCCGGGACGCCGCTTCGGTCCAGCTTGAGAATGCGGTGCTCTATATGCCGCTGGAAGAACTGATCGACATCCAGAAAGAGATAGAGCGGTTGACCGCAGAGAAAGAGAATCTGGAGAAAGAGATTGCCAGGGTGAGTTCCAAGCTCGCCAACGAATCCTTCGTCAGCAAAGCTCCGAAGAACGTCGTTGACGCGGAAAGGACCAAACTGGAAAAGTATCAGTCGATATACGAAAGCACCGCCGCCAGACTGCGGGAAATGAGTGAAAGGAGATAATGGACAGGTATGCTGAAAGTCAGTGAAATAGTTAAGATCCTTGACGCGGAAGTACTTACCGGCCATGAAAATATGGACCTGGAGATATATTCCGGCTGCGGCGCCGATCTCATGAGCGACGTTATGGCCTACGTAAAAGAGAGCGTCATCCTCTGCACCGGCCTCTGCAATCCTCAGGTGGTAAGGACCGCCGAGATAATGGATATCAAGGTCCTGTGCTTCGTGAGAGGCAAGATGCCCGGGGAAGCCGTTATCGAACTGGCTAAAGAGAAAGGCATCACCGTCCTGGCCACCCATCAGCCTTTGTTTATCTGCTGCGGGCTGCTCTACAGCAACGGAATAAAAGGCAGAGGAGTATGGAATTGACCGAAAAGGAAGATCCGTTACGGTTCCGTTTCGGCGCAGGTGATATTTCCGGCGCGGGAGAAGCGGTCGACAGTTTGAAACAGGCTTTGACGCTTTGCGGTATCGGAAAAGAAACGGTCAGGCGCGTATGCGTTTGCGCGTATGAAGCCTTAGTCAACGCCGCCATATATGCCGGCGGCGGTTCGCTGGTTGCCGAAGCCGGGACCGAACTGATCAGGCTGTCGGTTTCGGACAACGGGCCTGGCATAAAAGATATCGCCAACGCGTTCATTCCCGGACGGTCGACTGCTTCGCCGGAGGCGCTGGCTCAGGGTTTCGGAGGAGGTTCCGGCCTCAGAAATATGAAGAGATCGTCCGACGAGATGTACGTAAAAACGGAGCCGGGCGGCGGCACTGAAATAACGATGCTGTTTAAATTGTGATCATGAAGAAATATCTGCTTGTAATCTTAATATCGATTGCCTCGGTTGTGGCATTAGCGGGCTGCAGCGACGTTGGCGGAGACCCCTCCGGAGAGGCCACAGCCACCGGTATGTCCATCACCACCATCAGTCCTACCGACGTTCCAGAAGAGACCATGGCTGTCACCGAAGTCCCGGCAACGGAAGTCGTCACTCCGGAGGTCACTCCTACAGAATTCGTACCAACCGAGCCTCCCACGCCTACGCCCGAACCTACCGAAGAACCCACCGCAAGGCCTTCCGTGGACGACCTGAAATTCGTTAAGGTCACGGAAGGGGAGAATGGAACGATCCGCGACCTGATAACTTTCGCCGAAGGATCTCCCGAAGGCTACAAAGAACACGTACTGGCAAACATCTTCGATCACGACGACAGGACCTACTGGTCGTATCTCAACAACGACCTCAACGTGGAACTGGAGATGCAATTCTCTGTTCCCGTATATATCTACCGTCTGGACAACTGGTGGTACACCTTGAACAAGGTCTATTTCTACAACGTTTCAGCCAGGCTTTCCGGTTCAGAAGAATTCGTACTGGTCAAAGACAGATCCGCAAATACCACATCCGACGAGACCCAGGACAATATCAGCGTCGGTCCGGTGGAATCCGTTAAATATTCGTTCTTCGACAACAGCATGCTGAACAGGTGGGTCCAGTTCGCTGAGCTTTACGTGATCGGTTTTACCGTAACTTCCGAGACTTATGAGATCGATCACGCAAAAGGCGTCATCAGGATACCGGGCGAAACGTCTCAGGACGAATTTATGGAAGGCTTGACGCTTATGGGCTCTTACAAGGTATCCATAGGATTTCTGCCTGACGAAAAAGGCACCGTGTCCGATTCGTCTGTCTTGAGGATCTCATATAAAGACGTGACGGCGGACTTTATGATCGAATATTTGCGAAACGATTGACAGATGGAATTTGATCCCGGCGAGCTTCCAAAACGCAAACTTTATTTCGAAAGCTGCGGCAACGGCAGCGGCAGCCGTTTTGCCCTTGTCGAAGACGGCAAACTTTGTGAATTCAGAAATTTAACTAACGGCGACGTTCCCGCCGTTGGCGAGATATATTGCGGCCGCGTGGCGGATATAAGTCACGAGAACGCATCATGCTTCGTGCTTCTGACGACCAGTGACGGAAATACTGTTCGAGGTTTCCTGAACAACGACCGCCATATGACGGGGGACGAGATCATCGTGTGCGTTTCCGCTCCGGCTTCGGGCAACAAGTTTTGCCGCCTTTCGGAGCGTTTTTCCATTCCCGGACGCTATATCGTTCTAACGTTCGACGCAACCGGCAATTCGGTTAAGGTTTCCCGCAGAATATCTTCCGATATTTCCCGTCAGCGCCTGTACGAACTGGGTGATTCTTTGAGAGACTCTGTTTCGGATGGTGTTGACGATAACAAGGTTCCCGGAATACTTTTCAGGACAGAGGCCGAAAGTGCTGAAGATGCTTCCATAAAGGCCGAATTTAACGGATCGTATAAAACTTTCCGCTCTATCATCGATAAGTTTTCGAAGCTTAAAAAAGATGCTTCCTTCGGCCTTGTTTATGCTCCTGATCAGGTTGCCGCCAGGCTGCTCGAATATTCAGCCGCGACCATAGAGGAGATTCACACGGATTCGCCGGAATTGTACGATATGGCACTTAGATCGACGGGCTGCGGCGAGACCAAAGTACATATGCATAAGACCGGATATTTTTCGCTTATGGGCATCGACAGGGAATATGCCAGATTGTCAGGGAGGACAGTTTATCTGCCCTCAGGAGGGAATATCGTGATCGACCGGACCGAGGCAATGACGGTCATTGACGTTAACTCCTCCGGCGCCGCATCCGCCGCTTCTGACGGAGATCTGTTCTTTAAGACCAACATGGAAGCCGCCGAAGAGATAGCCCGTCAGTTGCGCCTCCGTTCCGTTACAGGAACAATAGTCTGCGACTTCATAAACATGGATTCCGCCGCCACCGAAGCCGCCGTTTTCGACGTTCTTAAGCTAAAAACGATGAACGATCCGGCCCAAACGGAGCTGTTCGGATTTACGAAGCTGAAATTGTTCGAAATTACGCGCTCTAAAGGCGTTTTTGCTTGACATTTTATTTAGAAAGATATATTATTTTCAAAGAATTTTTTTATGGAGGATTGATTCTAAAATGTCTCTTTCTACGATCGTTTCAATTTCACGCGAATATGGTTCCGACCCTGCGTTCGTGCTTGCGGGCGGCGGAAATACTTCCTACAAAACCAAAGATTTTCTGTTCGTTAAAGGTTCCGGCACCACGCTGGCCACTATAACTGAAAACGGCTTTGTAAAAATGAACCGCGAAAAGCTCAGCGCTATGTTTGATAAACATTATCCGAAAGACCAGGCGCGCCGCGAAGCGCTGGTGCTGGAAGATATGATGGACGCAAAAGAGAAGAGCGAAGCGGGCAAGCGTCCCAGCGTAGAGACACTCCTTCATAATCTCATAAATTACACCTACGTAGTCCATACTCATCCCGCCGAAATGAACGGTCTCACCTGCGGTGTAAACGGTAAGAGAGCTGCCAAGCGTCTGTTCGGTGACGATTTCGTATGGGTGGATCTGTGCGAACCCGGCTACGTCCTCGCGATGGAACTTAAAAAGAAGATGGACCGCTACAAGGCCGAAAAAGGCAAGGACGCGGACTTCATAATCCTTCAAAACCACGGTATCTTCATCGCGGCCAACACCAAGAAAGAGATCGAGAACAAGACCAAAGAGATCTTCGACGCACTGAGAGCCAAACTTAAGAAAGTGCCCGATTTCTCCGAAGTGGAATTCGATAAGGAAAGAGCCGCTTTCATCGCTCCCGCAGTCCGCATGCTGCTGTCCGACGGCGAGCAGAAGCCTATCGTCACCTTCCGCACCAATAAGCAGATCCTCGAATTCGTAAAGGACGAGCAGAGCTTCTATCCCGTTTCTTCCGCTTTCTCTCCCGATCATATCGTTTATTGCAAGCCTTATCCGCTTTTCGTTAAGAGCGCAGAGGATATGGATGCCCAGTACGAGCTTATCAGGGAAGGCATAGCCGCTTATAAAGAGAAATACGGATTCAATCCCCGCATCGTCGCCATCCAGGGCCTGGGTATTTACGCCTACGGCACCAACAAGAAGAACGCGGACATCTGCGCTGACGTTTTCATTGACGCCTGCAAGATCGGCGTTTACAGCCAGAATTTCGGCGGCCCTCTGTTTATGACCCAGTATATGATCGATTTCATCTGCAACTGGGAAGTCGAGTCCTACCGCTCTAAAGTTTCCCTCGGCGGCGGCAGCGGAAAGCGCCTTGCTGAAAAGATCTCCATCGTTACCGGTTCCGCTCAGGGCTTCGGCCAGGGCATTGCCGAGTATATGCTGGAAGAAGGTGCAAACGTAGTCATCGCCGACCTGAATTACGATCTGGCCAAGGTCAACAGCGACAATATGAACGAAAAGTTCGGCAAGAACCGTACCATCGCCTGCAAGGCGGACGTGGGCAACGAAGAGTTCGTCACCGACATGGTGTACACCACCGTGCTGGAATACGGCGGCCTCGATATCTTCGTCAACAACGCAGGAATCGCCATTGCCGGATCCCTCGAAGAGATGACCCAGCAGCGCTTCGAACTTGTCACTAAGATCAACTATACCGCTTATTACCTCTGCTCCAAGCTTGCTTCACGTATAATGAAGATCCAGCATAAATTCGACGCTTCCTACTATATGGATATCATCCAGATCAACTCCAAGTCCGGACTCGCCGGTTCCAACAAGAACTTCGCCTACGCCGGAAGCAAATTCGGAGGCATCGGACTTACCCAAAGCTTCGCTCTCGAGCTGGTGCCCTACAACATCAAAGTCAATGCCATCTGCCCCGGAAATCTTTTGAACGGTCCGTTGTGGTCCGACCCCGTAAAAGGCCTTTTCGTACAGTACTTCAAAGCAGGAAAGGTCCCCGGAGCCAAGAGCGTAGAAGACGTAAGGCGCTACTACGAGGAGAAAGTTCCCATGCACAGAGGCTGCGAAGTCATCGACGTTGCCAGAGCCATCTTCTACATCGTAGAGCAGAAGTATGAGACAGGCCAGGCTATCCCCGTTACCGGCGGCCAGGAGATGCTCAACTGACAGGATAATCAATAAACTCGGACGGTCACAAGGGTAATCGCCCGGCTGAATTTACACATGATTTAAATTGCAGCGGTAAGATGCCCGTACGCAGGCATTTTACCGCTTTTTTTCAGGCTCCGGCCGCTGCCGCCCTGAAATCGGTACCTACAAGAGATAAAACATCAAGGAGTCAACATGGCAAAACAGTCTTACGGCAATGAAAGCATCACTCAGTTAAAAGGTCCGGACAGAGTACGTTTAAGACCCGCTTCGATACTGGGCTCGGACAGTCTGGAAGGCTGCCAGCATACTTTCGTAGAGATACTGGCGAACTCCATCGACGAGGCCAGAGAGGGATACGGAAAAGTCATCGAAGTTACCCGCTTTAAGGATCATTCGATCCAGGTCCGCGACTACGGAAGAGGCTGCCCTCTGGATTACAACGAAAAAGAGGGAAGGTACAACTGGGAGCTGGTCTACTGCGAGCTTTACGCCGGAGGTAAATATAATAACAACGAAGGAGAGAACTATGAGTACAGCCTGGGACTTAACGGCCTCGGCAGCTGCGCTACGCAGTATTCTTCCGAATACATGGACGTCACCGTCTACAAAGACGGTTTTAAATACGATCTGCATTTCGAAAAAGGCTACAACATCGGCGGCTTGAAAAAAGAACCGACCACCCAGAGAGGCACCGGCACCATACAGCGCTGGAAGCCCGACCTGGAAGTGTTTACCGATATCGACATTCCATTAAGCTTCTTCACGGATATGCTGAACAAGCAGGCGGTGGTCAACGCAGGCCTTACTTTCAAGCTTTTCGACGAACCTTCCGGCCAGCGCTTCGAATACGTTTACAAGAACGGCATCACCGACTATATGAAAGAGCTGTCTCAGGAAAAAGAGATAACTCCCATCCAGTATTACGAGACCGAGACCAAGGGCCGCGACAGGGAAGACCTGCCGGAATACAAGCTTAAGATGCAGGTGGCGTTCTGCTTCAATAACTACGTCAATCTGCTGGATTATTATCACAATTCCAGCTACCTGGTCAACGGCGGTTCTCCCGATAAAGCGGTCAGGAACGCTTTCACCAGCGAGATAGACAAATATATCCGCGCCCAGGGCAAATACAATAAAGACGAAAGCAAGATAACTTTCGTCGACGTTCAGGACAGCCTTATGGTCATAACCAACTCGTTCTCCACCATGACCAGCTACGAGAACCAGACTAAAAAGGCCATCACCAATAAATTCATCCAGGAAGCCATGACCGACTTCATCCGCAAGCGCCTCGAAATATATTTCATCGAGAACAAGATGGACGCGGACAAGATAATGGAGCAGGTGCTCATCAACAAGCGCAGCCGCGAATCCGCCGAAAAGCAGCGCACCTCGATGAAGAAGAAGTTGTCCGGCAATATCGACATCAACAACAGGATCAAAAAGTTCGTTGACTGCCGTACCAAGGACGTAGATAAAAGAGAGCTCTACATAGTCGAGGGCGATTCCGCACTGGGCTCCGTTAAAATGGGCAGAGACAGCGAATTCCAGGCCGTCATGCCGGTTCGCGGCAAGATCCTGAACTGCATGAAGGCGGAGTATAACAGGATATTCGAAAGCGAGATCATCACCAACCTCATCAGAGTGCTGGGCTGCGGCGTTGAGATCCAGAACAAACATACGAAAGATCTGTCGCTGTTCGACCTTTCAAACCTCAGGTGGAACAAGATAATAATCTGCACAGATGCCGACGTCGACGGTTTCCAGATCAGGACACTGATACTGGCAATGCTTTACAGATTGACCCCTACGCTGATCAGCGAAGGAAAGGTATATATCGCCGAATCTCCGCTGTTCGAGATCACGCACAAGGGCAATACGTATTTCGCCTACGACGAAAAAGAGAAGGCTAAAATATTGTCCGGCCTTGACGGTAAAGTTACGATCCAGCGCTCGAAAGGACTGGGCGAGAACGAGCCCGAAATGATGTGGCAGACTACAATGAATCCTCAGACCAGGAGACTTATCAAAATTATGACCGACGACGCTAAGAAGACCGCCGAGTATTTTGAAACGCTGCTGGGAGACGATCTCGAATCCCGAAAAGCCATCATCGCCGAGAAAGGTCATCTTTATCTGGACGACCTGGATCTCGAATGACGCGTTTTTGGAGAAAGGACATTTTAGAGGTAATTCTTTATGGCTGAGAAAAAGAAGACTAAAACTGAAAATACTGACGCGAAGCGCGAGTTCGACAATATAATCGTGGAGAACGATCCTTCCAAACTTTTCCGGGAAGAGACCATCACCGCCACACTGGAAGAAAACTATATGCCTTACGCCATGAGCGTCATAGTCTCCAGAGCGATACCGGATATCGACGGATTCAAGCCTTCCCACAGAAAACTGCTCTACACGATGTACAAAAAAGGCCTTCTGAAAGGCCCCAGGACGAAGTCCGCAAACGTTGTCGGCGAGACCATGAAACTGAACCCTCACGGCGATCAGGCCATATATGACACCATGGTCAGGCTTACCAGGGGCAATCAGGCGCTTTTGCATCCTTACGTAGATTCAAAGGGCAATTTCGGCAAGCAGTATTCCAGAGAAATGCAGTGCGCCGCGCCCCGTTATACCGAGGTAAAACTGGACAAGATCTGCGAAGAACTGTTCGCGGACATGGACAGAGACGCGGTGGATTTCGTTGACAACTACGACGGTACCATGAAGGAACCCACTCTGTTTCCCGTAACTTTCCCCACGATCCTCGTCAATTCCACCGAAGGTCTTGCCGTCGGTATGGCCACCAAGATATGCTCTTTCAACTTGAGAGAGATCTGCGAGGCCACCTGCGCATACATAGATGATAAAGATTGCGAACTCACGCACTATATCCAGGCTCCGGATTTCTCCACCGGCGGCACCGTTATCTATTCCGACTCAGTCATGAAGCAGATCATGGAGGAGGGAAGAGGCAGCGTAAAGATCAGGGCCAAATATCGTTACGATAAAAAGAACAGCTGCATAGAGATTTACGAAGTCCCTTATACCACCACCTGTGAAGCCATAATGGACGATATCGTAAAGCTGGTAAAAGACGGAAAGATAAAAGAGATCGTTGACGTGCGCGACGAGACGGATCTGGGCGGCCTGAAGATCACGCTGGACGTGAGGAAGAACATTGATCCGGACGCGCTGATGAACAAGCTCTACAAGATGTCTTCGCTTCAGGAGACCTTCGGCTGCAATTTCAACGTGCTCATCGACGGCAGGCCTCAGGTGCTGGGTGTCCGCGGGCTCCTGGCTGAATGGCTCAAGTTCAGGATCGGCTGCATCAAGCGCGAGATCCAGTTCGATATAAAAAACAAGAGCGACAGGCTGCACCTGTTAAAGGGTCTTGAAAAGATCCTGCTTGACATCGACAAGGCCATCAAGATAGTGAGAGAGACCGAAAGCGACGACCTGGTCATACCCAACCTCATGTGGGGCTTCGGTATCGACGAGATACAGGCCAATTTCGTTGCCGATATCAAACTGAGAAATCTCAATAAAGAGTACATTCTGGAGAAGACCGGGGACATTGCCAGGCTCATCGAAGAGATCGACGATCTCAAGGATATGCTGGGCAAGGAAAACCGTATCCGCACGCTTATAAAGAGGCAGCTTCGGGACGTGGAAAAGAAGTACGGCAAGGACCGTCTCACGGACATCATTCACGAGGACGACGTGGTTACGGTGACAAACGAAGAGCTGATCGAAGACTACAATCTCCGCCTGTTCCTCACCAGAGACGGATACTTCAAAAAGATCCCTGCCATAGCGCTTCGCAACAATCCGGAACAGAAGCTCAAAGAAGGGGACGAGATCACTCAGGAGATGGACTGGCACAACAAATCCGAGGTGCTTTTCTTCTCGGACAAACAGAGCGTTTACAAGCTGAAGATCCACGAACTGCCAGAATGCAAGGCCGGTTCTCTCGGCGATTATCTGGTCAATACTCTTGATATTTCCGGGGACGAGCGTATAATTTACATGTGCCCCACGGACAATTATTCCGGCGATATGCTCTTCGCCTTCGAGAACGGAAAGATCGCCCGCGTGCCGCTTGACGCCTACGCCACCAAGACGAACAGGAAGAAGCTTATCAATGCCTACAGCGACGCTTCTCCCATAGTTGACGCCCTTCATCTGCCGGTGCCCGGAGACGTGGTCTGCTCCACCACCAACGACAGGCTCATCACGATCAAGTCGGATCTGATACCCATGAAGAGCACCAAGAATTCCCAGGGCGTGCAGGTCCTGAAGCCGAAGAAGGATTATAAGCTTAAGTACATGAAGAAGGCGGAGAACGCGAATCTGGCGGATCCCGGAGCGTACCGGATCAGGGCCATCCCTTCGCCGGGAAGTTTTTTGAAGAAAGACGATCAGAAGAGCCAGCAGCTGAGCCTGCTCGACTGAAAATACGATTGAAAGACAAATAAATTTTGGGAGGAAAAATAGATGACTAAAAAGGAATTTCTTATTGACAGACTGAACAATAAAGACGTGCTGGTGCGCCTCGACTCGCTGAGAGAACTGATGAAGATGATCGAAAACGGCGAGATCGAAAGGCCCGTATCCGGCGAGGACGTGAACAACCACATCCATACCACTTATTCGTTCTCTCCCTATTCTCCCACCAAAGCGGTCTGGATGGCTTACAATGCCGGGCTCAAGACTGCAGGTATCATGGACCACGATTCTCTCTCCGGCGCCAGGGAATTCATCGAAGCCGGAAAGATAGTAGGCATCCTTACCACCATCGGTACCGAGTGCCGCGCCTCCATGGCCGGAACTGCTCTCGAGGACAAGCGCATCAACAATCCCGACCAGAAGGGGATCGCTTATATGGCGCTCCACGGCATCCCACATCAGAATATCGACGTGGTCATAGATTTCTTCAAGCCCTACAGCGAAGCCAGAAACCGCCGCAACAGAAAGATGGTGGAGAATATCAATCTGCTCACTGCCGGCGTAGGCATCTGCCTTGATTTCGACCGGGACGTGCTGCCTCTTTCAAATTCCTTCCTGGGCGGCAGCGTTACCGAACGCCATCTGCTGTACGCGCTTTCCAAGAAGATCACCGCCAGATTCGGCAGGGGATCGGACGTGGTCTCCTTCCTGGAAAACGACCTTAAGATGCCTCTCTCCGCAAAAGTCAAAAACTACCTGCTTGACGAGGAAAACGACTTCTACGAGTACGATCTGCTGGGCGCCCTGAAGAGCAATATGGTGGAGAAATTCTACGTTGACGCCGACGAAGAATGCCCTCCTGTCAAAGATATAATTGCCCTCGGCAGAAAGATCGGAGCCATCTCCGCGTACGCTTACCTGGGAGACGTGGGCGATTCGGTCACCGGCGATAAAAAGGCACAGAAATTCGAAGACGATTACATCGATCTGCTCTTCGATACTATCAAGGAACTGCGCTTCAACGCCGTAACTTATATGCCCTCCAGAAACACCATGGAGCAGCTGAGACGCGTAAGGTCAATGTGCGATTCATACGGGTTCTTCCAAATCAGCGGAGAAGACATCAATTCTCCCAGGCAGAAATTCATCTGCGAAGCCCAGCGGAACCCCGAATTCGCAAACCTTCATGACGCTACTCTGAGGCTTATCAGACACGAAAACGAATCCACCGAAGATATCACGAAAGCTATGTTTTACGTTGACGGAGAGACCACCGAACCTGAATTATGAAGAATTATGACGTTATCATAATAGGCGGAGGCACCGCGGGAATATTTGCCGCCTATGAGATGCAAAGGTGCATGCCCGATAAGAAAGTTGCCCTGATGGAGCAGGGCAATCCGCTTCGCAAGCGGATCTGTCCCATTATTGCCGGAAAGACTGATCATTGCATAAACTGCAAGCACTGTTCGATCATGAACGGATTCGGCGGCGCAGGCGCGTTTTCCGACGGCAAATTCAATTTTACCACGGAGTTCGGTGGCTGGCTTAAAGACTACCTGCCTGAAGAGACCGTGATGGATCTCATAGAATACGTTGACAGCGTTAACGTGGCCTTCGGCGCTACCGAAGTGAGATATTCCACCGGTTCTCCGGAGGCGCTGGAACTCGAAAAGGATGCTCTGAAATACGATCTGCATCTTTTAAAGGCGCAGGTCAAGCACCTGGGCACCGAGCGCAATCTGGAGATCCTTTCCAACATTTGCGACGACCTCCAGAAGTATACCGACATATATTGCGACACCACTGTTTCCGAGATCGTTCTTAACGGAGACGGTTCGTTCCTGCTCAAGACCGGCGCGGGAGACTGTCGATGCAAATATCTGATCTGTGCTCCCGGACGTTCCGGCGCCGAATGGTTCGCGTCACAGTGCAAAAATCTGGGGCTCCATCTGATCAACAACCAGGTGGATCTGGGCGTCAGAGTGGAGCTTCCGGCGCAGGTTTTCGAACGCATAACCGATACCGTGTACGAGGCCAAGCTGGTATACCGCACCAAACAGTACGGGGACAACGTTCGCACTTTCTGTATGAACCCCTACGGACACGTGGTCACCGAAAACGTTGACGGCTGCATCACCGTCAACGGCCACAGCTATTCTTCCGAGTCTCTGAGGAGCCCGAATACCAACTTCGCGCTGCTTGTGAGCAACCGGTTTACGGAGCCCTTCAACGAACCGTATCAGTACGGAAAGCGCATCGCTTCATTGTCCAATATGCTGGGCGGCGGAGTGCTGGTACAGCGCTTCGGAGACCTTGTAAAAGGCATCAGAACAAACGAGCACAGACTGAGCAAGAGCTTTACGAGGCCCACACTTTCCGCCACTCCCGGAGACCTTTCTCTGGCGCTCCCGAAACGTCATCTGGACAATATCATCGAGATGATATATGCTTTGGACAAACTGGCTCCCGGGACTGCCAACCACGACACGCTGCTGTACGGTGTGGAGGTCAAGTTCTACAGCGCCCGCCTGACGCTTTCTAACACTCTCGAGACCGAGATACCAAATATGTATGCCTGCGGCGACGGCGCCGGAATTACCAGAGGCCTTTCACAGGCCGCGGCATCCGGAGTACACGTTGCCCGCAGCATCAAAAAAAAGGCGGAATAAACAGATAAAGTTCGGCAATAACCATATAAACTCATGACCAGGAGGATTGACCTATGAGTGAAGATTCTAAAGTGATCACGAAGCCCAAGAGGATCGGTGTGCTTACTTCAGGCGGAGACGCTCCGGGAATGAACGCGGCCCTGAGAGCAGTAGTTCGTTCAGGTATTTACAGAGGATTCGAAGTTTACGGTATCAGGAAAGGGTATGAAGGTCTTCTTTCAGGCGATATGTACGAAATGAATCTCAGATCCGTTTCGGACATAATGAGCCGCGGCGGCACCATACTGCAGACCGCCAGGAGCCCCGAATTCGTTACTCACGAAGGCGTGCTTCGCGGTTACAGGATGGCCCAGGTGTTCAAACTTGACGCTATCGTCGTAATTGGCGGAGACGGATCCTTCAGAGGCGCCAGGGACCTTGCCCGGGTTGGTATGAACGTGGTCGGAATTCCGGCTACCATCGACAACGACATCGGCTGCACCGACCATACTATCGGCTTCGACACGGCGTTAAATACCGTTAAGGACGCCATCGACAAGATCAAGGATACGGCTTATTCCCACGAGCGCTGCAGCGTCGTGGAAGTAATGGGCAGGGGAGACGGTTATATCGCATTGAGCGCCGCTATCGCAGACGGCGCGGAAGCGTGCATTCTTCCCAAGACTCATTTCGATATCAACACCGATATCATAAAGCCCATTATAGGGTGCAGAAACCGCGGCAAGCATCACTACATAGTTATCATTGCCGAAGGCGTGGGAGGCACCATCGAGATCGCCAAACAGATCGAGGAGATCACGGGAATTTCCACCAACGCCACCATTCTCGGTTATCAGCAAAGAGGAGGCAGCCCCACGGTCAAAGACAGAGTTGCCGCCAGCATGATGGCGGTCAAGGCCACCGAGGTACTGGCAAACGGAGAGAGAAACAAGATCATTGCCCTTAAAAACGAAAAATACGTGGCCTACGACATCGAAGAAGCCCTTGAGATGACGAAAGAACTGGATCCTTCGATGATCGAAGCAAGCAAGATGCTCTCGCTGTGACGCTCATTTGCGAACAGGCCCGTTTGGATATTCCATCCGGGCCTTTATTTTTACAACGGACACGGATAATCAAACAATGGACGAAAAAGCTTTAAAATTATTGGAATTCGACAAGATATTACAAACCGTTTCGGATCTGTGCAGCTGCGAGCTGGGAAAACAGTACGCCTCGGAAATGGTCCCCACCGGCGACGTTGCGACGATCGAGAGACTGTTGACGGAGACTGAAGACGGCGTAAACTGCATTCTCAAAAGAGGAAGCGCTCCTTCCGCAGGCGTAAAGGATCTTAGGGGAGTTCTTAGAAGGGCCGAGACGGAATCCGTATTGAACAATCAGGAACTCTTGTCGGTAAAATCGATGCTGACTGCCGTGAGAAGGCTCAGGTCATACGCCTCTGTATCGGATGCCGAAGAGAACGAACTTTCTACTGTAGAACAGATGTTCGCCGGACTCAAAGAACTGCCTTTCCTTGAAAATCTGATATCCAGATGCATCTTATCCGAAGAGGAGATCGCAGACGACGCCAGCCCCTTGCTCGGCGACATACGCCGCAAGATATTCCAGCTCCAGTCGTCTATCAAGGACAAATTAAACGAACTTACCCATTCCACAAGATACTCCAAGGCGCTCCAGGACAATATCGTGACATTGCGCGGCGACAGATATTGCGTTCCGGTAAAGATCGAGAACCGTTCCGACGTACCGGGCATCGTGCACGATACTTCCGCCTCCGGGCAGACGCTGTTCGTGGAACCGGCTTTCGTCGTGGAATCCAACAACAAGATAAGAGAACTGAAAGTCAGCGAGCAGGAAGAGATCGCCAGGATATTGAAGGAATTGACCGGTATCGTGGACGAAAATTCAGATCTGTTGAGAGCGGACCTGCTAAACGTTTCGTATATCGATTTCACGCTGGCCAAGGCCACTTACGCGCTTCACGTCAACGCCGCCAGGCCGAATATAAATACCGAAGGGCACATCGATCTGATCCAGGCGCGTCATCCGTTGCTTGACAGAAAAAAAGCGGTGCCCATCTCTGTATCCATCGGTATCGCCACCCCGGACAGGCCTGTTCCGCCTTCCTCGATGATAATCACCGGCCCAAATACGGGCGGCAAGACGGTAACTCTTAAGACCGTTGGCCTGCTTCACCTTATGGCCCAGAGCGGCCTCATGATCCCCGTGTCGGAAGGCAGTACGGTATGCGCCTTCGAAAACGTTTTCGCGGACATCGGCGACGAACAAAGTATCGCCCAGAGCCTCAGTACTTTCTCGGCTCACATGAAGAATATCACGGAGATCCTCAAAAAGGCCGATTACAGGTCGCTGGTGCTCTTCGACGAGCTGGGTGCGGGTACAGACCCTGTCGAAGGCGCGGCGCTCGCTATGGCCATCCTGGAGCGTGTGTATGAGATCGGGTCTGTTTGCTTCTCGAGCACGCATTACAGCGAATTAAAAGTTTTCGCGTCAACTACTCCCGGCTTCATCAACGCCAGCTGCGAATTTGACGTCGACACACTGGCGCCCACGTACAGGCTCCTTATCGGAGTGCCCGGAAAGAGCAACGCTTTCGCCATATCTGAAAAGCTGGGCCTTGACCCGGCGATCGTTTCGAGAGCCAAAGAGTTCATCACGGCCGAAGACCTCAGGTTCGAGGATATGCTAAAAGGCATCGAACAGAACAGGATGATCGCTGAAGCGGAAGCCGCCGAGACCGAGAGGCTCAGGAAGGAAGCTCAGGACCTTGCGGAAGAAGCCAGGCTCAAGAGAGACGAACTTATAAGAGAGTCTATGGAGCTGAGATACAAAGCTTCCGTAAAGGCCAGGGAGGCCAATAACAAATCCAGGATCGCAGCGGAAAAGATGCTCACCGAGATCAGGCGGGCGGCGCTGCTGGGGGGCAACGAAGCGGTCAAAGCCGCGGAGGCCGCCAGGCGAGAGTTCGAGCTCATCGCCCAGGAACTGGAGGCGGATATCGGTCAATCGGGAGAAAAGACCGGCACCGAACTCTTCTCTGCAGATGACGCCAATTTCGATTTCAGTGCCTTAAAACAGGGCGACAGGGTAAAGCTGATATCACTGAATACGGAAGCCACCGTGCTCGCTTCGCCGAAACCTGACGGCACCGTATACGTTCAGGCAGGAGTCGTCAAACTGTACGCTAAAAAGGACGACGTGATACCGGCCGCCGTATCCGGTACCGGCGACGCTTCCGGAACGAAAGGCCTTAAAAAGATAAAGTCCGGCGACAGGATCACCTCCGGAGCTTCAAACGTCCGCACAGAAATTGACGTACGAGGTATGACCGTAGAAGAAGCGAAGGTTGTCATCGAGAGGCAGATCAACGACGCGCTCCTTTCCGGGCTTGAAAGTTTTCGCATAATCCACGGAAAAGGCACCGGCGCGCTTCGCCGCGGCATACAGTCTTTCCTGCGCGAGCAGAAGGCCGTAAAAGAATTCAGAGACGGCGTTTTCGGAGAAGGGGACCTGGGCGTCACCGTAGCCAAACTCAAGTGAAATACAGCAAAAAAGCGGCCTCTTAAAGGACGAATTTCACTTGCCATATCAGATACAGGAATGTATAATCCTACTGTACCTATTTTATTCGGAGGTATTCAAAAATGTACAGTACAGACGTCATCCGTAACATCGACCCGGAAGTCGCGGCAGCCATCGATCTCGAGGTCAACAGACAGCGAAACAAGATCGAACTTATTGCCTCGGAAAATTTCGTTTCCGAAGCGGTGCTGAACGCGGTAGGAAGTCCGCTCACCAATAAATATGCGGAAGGATATCCGGAGAAACGGTATTACGGAGGATGCGAGTACGTAGATATAGTCGAGCAGCTGGCCATTGACCGGGCCAAACTCCTTTTCGGAGCCGAGCACGCCAACGTTCAGCCTCACGCGGGAGCCCAGGCGAATATGGCGGTCTTTTATGCCGTGCTGGATCCCGGTGATACGGTAATGGGCATGAGCCTTGCCCACGGAGGCCATCTGACTCACGGAAGTCCGGTAAATATGTCCGGCAAGTGGTTTAAGACCGTGCCTTATGAAGTCGACGAGTTTTCTCAGGTCCTGGATTATGACAAGATCGAAAAGCTTGCGGTCGAATCGAAGCCGAAACTGATCGTTGCCGGAGCCAGCGCATATCCCAGATTCATCGATTTTAAACGATTCAGAGAGATCGCCGATAAAGTGGGAGCCTATCTTATGGTGGATATGGCGCATATCGCGGGACTCGTTGCCGCCGGTCTGCATCCCAGCCCCGTGCCTTACGCGGATTTCGTCACGACAACGACCCATAAGACCTTAAGAGGCCCCAGAGGCGGTCTGATCCTTTGCATGGAGAAATACGCAAAAATGATCGACAAGGCCGTTTTCCCGGGCACCCAGGGCGGCCCGTTGATGCACGTCATAGCAGGCAAGGCCGTGTGTTTCAAAGAGGCGCTTTCCGACGAATTCAAGGAGTACCAGAAGAAGATAATCTCCAACTCCGCGGCCCTTGCGGCTTCGCTTAAAAAGCGAGGGTTCAACCTGGTCAGCGGCGGTACGGACAATCACCTTATGCTTCTGGATCTCCGCAATTTCCACATCACAGGAAAAGACGCCCAGCACCGTCTGGACGACGTCAATATCACCTGCAACAAAAACGGTATTCCTTTCGATCCCGAGAAGCCTTCCGTCACCAGCGGCATCCGTCTTGGCACCGCGGCGGTGTCCACGAGAGGCATGGGGGAGGAAGAAATGGACGAGATAGCCCAGCTTATCTATCTCACACTTTCGGATTTCGATAATAATAAAGAAAAGGCAAAAGCGGGAGTAAAGGAGCTTATTTCCAGATTTCCGCTGTATGAATGATTTATCCTGATATTCATACCGCAGCCTGAATGTCGATTTTACACGGGGGTTTTATCTTGGCGCCTGATCTGAACGAACCGCTCGCATACCGGATGTGTCCCAGGACGCTTGAAGAATTTGCCGGACAGAAGCACATTCTGGCCGAAGGAAAGCTATTATACCGTATGATCAAGGCGGACCGCCTTTCCTCCGTCATTTTCTGGGGACCTCCGGGCACCGGAAAAACGTCTCTGGCCAGGCTCATCGCTTCTACCACCAAAACGGATTTTGCCAGGATAAACGCCGTTTCTTCCGGCATCGCGGAGATCAAGCAGATCGTTTCGGACACGCAGAATCTGCTTCTCAATCCTTCGGGCAGGACCGTGCTTTTTATCGACGAGATACACAGGTTCAACAAAGCCCAGCAGGACGCCTTATTGCCCTACGTAGAGAACGGCACCATCATATTGATCGGCGCCACAACCGAAAATCCTTTTTTCGAGGTCAATAAAGCGCTTATTTCCCGTTCTACCGTATTCCAGCTTCTGCCCCTGACTCACGACGATATCGTGCAGGTACTGCGCATGGCGTTGACGGACAAAGAAAGGGGACTGGGCTCCTTCAACGTTCGCTGCGACGACGAAGCGGTGGACTATCTTGCGGACGTGTCCTCCGGCGACGCCAGAACGGCTCTCAATGCCTTGGAATTGGCTTTCCTGACCACTTCCGACGATCTGGGTACCGAGATACATATCACCAAAGAGATCGCCGCAGAATGCGTCCAGGAGAAGTCTATACGGTTCGATAAAAAAGGCGATTCCCACTACGACAATATCAGTGCCTTTATCAAATCCATGCGTGGCAGCGATCCGGATGCGGTGGCGTTCTATCTGGCAAGGGCGCTGGCAGGCGGGGAGGATATCAACTTTATTGCCCGGCGCATCGTTATCTGCGCCTGCGAGGACGTGGGCACCGCCAATCCCACGGCGCTGATCGTTGCTCAGGCGGCCGCAGAAGCCGTAAGGATGATAGGCATGCCGGAAGCCAGGATCATACTGGCGCACGCGGCAATAACCGTTGCCACCTCTCCCAAATCCAATTCGGCCTATATGGCGGTGGAAACGGCGCTGGGAGACGTGCGTTCCAGAGATACGGGAGAAGTTCCGCCCTGGCTTCGAAATCCCGTGACTGACGGCCTTCGGGAATTCGAATACGGCGACGGATATAAGTACGCTCACGATTATCCGGGCCACGTGGCTGACCTTGAATTCCTGCCCGATATCATGCGAGGCACGAAATATTATATTCCTTCCGGCAACGGCGCCGAACAGAAGATAATCGAATATCTGAACTGGTGCGAAAAGCTCAAACAGGAACAGCGGGAGCAGGAAGGGAACTGATCATGGCTTTATTCAGGAAAAGGCCAAATGAATACAAATACTTCCGTATGAAACTGGACGATAAAACATATTCCGAGCTTTCCGCTTTTATCGACAGTTATTATGATCCTGAGTCTGCGCCAGAGCCTCTTCAGGCTGCCGCCATGCAGTCATATGCCGCAGGCGCCGCGTCTTCTTTTGATTCATTCATAAAAGCAGATGAATGCGACATGAGCCCTGTGTCCGAAATGGACGAGGCGGATTTTATATATACAGAAGCGAAGAAGAGAGCGCTTCCTAAAAACGTTTTTTCAAAACGTGCTTCATCAAAAGATTCATCTGCCGGTCGGAAAGACTTGGAAAGGCCCGTATTTGAAGGATCGGCTGCCGTCGATTTGAACGGGTCGCTGGTCGACGCCGTGAGCCGCGTCGACGAAAGCTTTTCCGAAATGCTCTTGAGGATGATCGACGCTCGCGGAATGAAAGATTCGGAATGCTATAAGAAGGCTAATATCGACCGGAAACTGTTTTCCAAGATCCGCAGCGATAAAAATTACAGGCCGTCAAAACCTACCGTTTTATCTTTTGCCATCGCGCTGGAACTGTCCCTCGAACAGACCAAAGAAATGCTTATGAAAGCAGGTTTCGCGCTTTCCCACAGCAACCTGTTCGATATCATTATCGAATTTTTCATAACAAACAAAAATTACGATATGTTCCAGATAAACGATGCACTTTACGCATACGACCAGCCTCTTTTAGGAGAATAGACAGACTTTTAAAAATGTCGCTTCGCAGGCGACCACACGCTCTAAATAACGTCCTATAATGCGATCGTCCCTTGAAGACAGGGGCGATCGAGTTTTATGGGAGGATACGACAATGAAAAAAACGATTAATAACGAAAACGTTAAAGAGGTCAGGGTCAACGGTGTCAAAGTAAACGAGGATGAAGGAAACGTGTCGGTCAATGCCGGCAACGACGTTACCGAACTGGTGTTCATCCTTGACAGGAGCGGATCCATGGGAGGACTTGAAAAAGACACTATAGGCGGGTTCAACTCTATGATTGAAAGGCAGAAAAAGGAAGAGGGAAAGTGCTTCGTTACCACAGTGCTTTTCGACAACGTAAACGAGACGATCCATGACCGGGTATCGCTTGAAGAGATCAAACCTATGACCGAAAAAGATTATTACGTAAGAGGCTGCACCGCGCTCATCGACGCCATGGGAGATACGATCCACCGCATCATGGACATCCACAAATATGCAAGAAAAGAAGACGTTCCTGCTCATACCATGTTCGTGATCACTACGGACGGTATGGAAAACGCCAGCCGCAGATATTCCAGCGACGACGTTAAGAAACTGGTGGAAAAGCAGAAGGCCAAAGGCTGGGAATTCCTGTTCATCGGAGCCAATATCGATTCCGTGGAGACCGCTTCTCATTACGGCATCGAGGCTTCCAGAGCCGTAAATTATCACGCTGACTGCGCCGGGACCAAGGTCGTTTTCGCCAGCCTCGGCAAAGCGGTAAGCAGGCTTCGCAAGGAAAGCGCCATTAAAGACGACTGGTGCGCGGAGATCAGCGAAGATTACGAAAGCAGAAAGTGACTTTTGATCAAAAATATGCTATAATCATCACCGCTCGGCATAAAGGGCGCTTCAGACCGGGAAGGAATTTCCCGAAGTGATCGTCAGAAGGTACCGTTGCCGCAGCGGTGATTTTTTTTATTGGAGGTCAGATCGATGATAAAAAAAGGCGTGTACGACGAACTGGTGGAGCGGGGAATAATTGCCCAGTGCACCAACCCTGAAAAAGTGAAAGAACTGCTTGACAGCGAACCTGTCACTTTCTACGTTGGCTTTGACCCTACCGCCGATTCGCTTCACATCGGTCATTTCGTTCAGATAATGGTCATGGCTCATATGCAGAGAGCCGGACACAGGCCCATTGCCCTCGTCGGCGGCGGCACCGGAAAAGTGGGAGACCCTTCCGGTAAGACCGATATGCGCAAGATGCTTACCGACGAAGACCTTGCCCATAACGTGGCCGGTTTGAAAGCCCAGCTCAGCAAGTTTCTGGATTTCGAGAATTCCGCCATTATGGTCAATAACGGCGACTGGCTCCTGAATCTGAACTACGTGGAATTCTTAAGGGACATCGGAGTCCATTTCTCCGTCAACCGCATGCTTACGGCCGAGTGCTTCAAGCAGCGTCTCGAGCGCGGACTCAACTTCATAGAGTTCAACTATATGCTTATGCAGAGCTACGACTTCTACAGACTGTTCAAAGATTACGGCTGCAGGATGGAATTCGGCGGAGACGACCAGTGGTCCAACATCATCGGCGGCGTGGAGCTAGTGAGAAGAAAAGAAGGGGAGGAAGTATACGGACTTACTTTCTCGCTCCTCACCACTTCCGAAGGCGTAAAGATGGGCAAGACCGTTAAAGGCGCCGTGTGGCTCGATGAGAACAAAACTCCTCCATATGAACTGTACCAGTACCTTCGCAACGTTGGCGACGCTGACGTTATCAAGTGCCTCAAGCTGCTCACTTTCGTACCCATCGAAGAGATCAGAGAGATGGAGAAATGGGAAGGCAGCAAACTCAACGAAGCTAAAATCCGCCTGGCATACGAGGTCACCAAGATCGTGCACGGACAGGAAGCCGCGGACAAGGCCAAAGCCACCGCCGAGGCGCTTTTCGGAGGCGCTGCCGATTCGGAGCATATGAACACCACTGCGATTCCTGCGGATATGATCGCAAACGGAGGCGTCAATATCCTTGACGCCATGGTGTTTGCCAAGATAATCCCTTCCAAAGGCGAAGGCCGCAGGCTTATCCAGCAGGGCGGCTTGTTCCTCGACAACGAAAAGGTGAGCGACCCGAATCTCGTCATACCGGAATCCGCTCTGGAAAACGGCGCCATCGTAAGGAAAGGTAAAAAGACGTTCCACAAATTTACGAAATAAACAGCTTTTTGCAAAGGGAAAGGCCGGATCGAGATGGAACACAGCGACGGAAAGTATATCGACCTTAAACAGGAGACCTGGGTCTGTACGGACGAACTTCAAAGGAACGTAACTCCGGAAAAATATCCTGCCAAAAGAGATGACAGGAAAGTCGGTATGTTCTATTTCCTCTGGCACGATCACAGGCCGGATCAACCTCTCGTAGACCATACCCGTTCCTATAACGAAGGCGGCATTCCGAAGGTTAAAGAAGATCTCGCGGCTGTACCTATGGGTTATTTGCAATACTGGGCGGAACCGTATTTTGGATATTACCGTTCGGACGATCCCTGGGTGATCAGAAAGCACGCTTCTATGCTCTCTGATGCAGGCGTGGATTTCATTTTCTTCGACGTGACCAACACCCTTACTTATCCGCAGACCTACGGAATGGTGCTCAGGGTCTTCAGCGAGATGAGATCCGAAGGCATCAAAACTCCCGAAGTCATGTTCATCACCAATACTAAAGGGGCCGAGACGGTTATGAAGCTTTACGGCGAACTGTACGAGCCCGGCCTTTATGAAGACCTCTGGTTCCGTTATCTCGGAAAGCCACTCATATTGATGCCTCAGGATGACGTTTCAAAGCTTCCGGACCACGTTAGAGATTTCTTTACCATACGCTACAGTTGGGCCTATACCAAAGGTCCCGCCGGTGAGTGGTATAGGAAGAACGAGGGCAGGAACTGCTGGCCCTGGGCCGATATGTACCCTCAGGAACCGGGACTCGACGGCGAGGGAAATTTAGAGCAGATGATCGTTATGTGCGGTTTCTGGGTCAACGGCAGTTACGGCACCAATGCCGGCAGAAGCTATAGAAAAGGACGCCAGCCTGACAATCTCTCAAAAGACGACATGGGTTTCGGACTAAGCTCAGGACCTTCCGGTGTCGGTTACGCTTTCTCCGAGCAGATCGACAGAGCGCTGGAGGCGGATCCGCCTGTATTGATGATCACGGGCTGGAACGAATGGACCGCCGGACGCTGGGGCTCCGATCCCAGATCCGGATTCAATCCTGCCGTAGGCCAGACCATCGCCAACAGCTATACCGTTGTCCCCGGGAAAGGTTTCGAAGATTATTATTTCGTTGACAATTTCAACGGTGAGTTCAGCCGCGATCTGGAGCCGGTGAAAGGGCTTTATAACGACAACTATTATTGCCAGCTGGTGGATTTCCTGCGTAAATATAAAGGCGCACGTCCGGTGGAGACCGTTTCGGGATGCGTTAAAATGGATATTACGGACTCCGATCCTTCCGAATGGGATCAGGTGGGTCCCGAATATCTTGACGCGCCCTGCGATACGTTCAGGAGGGACTGGCCCGGCAACGGCGGCGATACCCATTACGTGAACGATTCGGGCAGAAACGACATAGTTGCCGCGAAAGTGTGCTCCGACAGGCAGTATATCTATTTCTATTGCCGCTGCCGCGAAGATATAACCGAGCCTTCCGGCGAAAACTGGATGAACCTGTATCTGAATTCGGACTGCAATTGCCAGAACGGCTGGTACGGTTTCGATTATATCATCAACAGGCACCAGAGCGGCGGCAACGCCTCTATCGAAGTGTTCGTGGACAACGAGTGGAAATTCGAGCAGATAGGGGAGGCTATGCTGAGAGTTACGGGCAACGTGCTCGAACTTAAGGTTCCCAGGGCGCTCGTCAGGCTGAACGACACCTTCGATTTCAAATGGGCGGACAATTCCGTCGACGACGGTGATATTATGAAGTTTTACGATATGGGCGACGCCGCTCCCGACGGCCGATTCTGCTACCGCGCCAGACTTTGCGAGGATCGTTAAAATGGTTCTTTACGATATGCATATACATTCAAAATTCTCCTTCGACAGCTCCATGGAGATGGAAGATGCTGCAGAGCGCGCCATTGCCGCTGGTCTCTCCGGCATCGCTTTTACCGACCACCTTGACGTGAATTATATGCCTGACGGCAGCGATGTTTATTACTATTTCGGAGATTATCTTAAACGGGTAAACGAAGTCAGGGCGCAATATGAAGGGCGCCTCGATATATTGAGCGCGGTGGAAGTGGGTCTTCAGCCTCAGGTGTTAGATGAAAATATCGAGCGGCTTAAAGGATACGAATTCGATTACAAGATCGGATCGACTCATCTTATCAGCCGCGTGGACCCCTACGACGGTTCATATTTCAAGATCGAGCCTGAAAAGCATCACGCCTATAAAAGATACCTTCGGGAACTCATCAAGAACGTGGCCCTTTATCACGATTACAATACGCTGGGACATTTCGATTATATCATCCGCTACGCAAAATTCGATGACAATATGATGAGATATTCCGATTTCCGGGATGAATTTGACGAACTTATCCGCCTGATGATATCTTTCGGCCTGGCTTTCGAGGTCAACACCCGTTCATATGACAAGACTGAGATGGACCTGGAAGTGCTGAAGAGATTCAAAGCGGCAGGAGGCGAGACCGTTGTCATCGGTTCCGACGCCCACAGATATAACAGGATCGGCCTGGGCTTCGAAAAAGCGCTCGAATATATAAAAGCGTGCGGATTCAGATATATTGCCCATTTCAAAGAGGGAAGGCCTGTTTACGACAAGATCGGCTGATATATATCGAAGCTGTTTTTAAGCACAAAAAACCGGAGCCATTTGATAAGGCTCCGGTTATTTTTTCAGCAGATCTAATCAGATCATATCATATCCGACTTATCAGATCATTTCTTTTTCTTCTTGGCAAGCGCGATTACAACGCAAATGACCGCGATGACCGCAACTGCGCCGGCAATTATACCGATAATGGCGGGAGTGCTGAGTCCTGCCTTCTTCTCGTCATTGTTGCCGCTGTTTTCACCGGATTTTTCGGTGGCAACGGGAGCGGCGGTAGCGTCGCCTTCATCGGTCTTGGCAGGCTCGTCGGTAGCTGCAGGCTCTTCGGTGGCAACGGGCTCTTCGGTGGGAGCTGCGGTAGGTTTGGGAACGGCAACGCCCCAGGCTTCGATCTCGTCGATTCCGGAGTAGTAGTAATTCTGATCGTGAACGCCGCTGGCTCTGGTCACGTGGACCATCACGTACATTGCCCGCATATTCGTATAATATTCGAAGGTCTCGGTATGGAGAGTGCCGCCGTTTTCGGTAATGCCGGATTCCTCGCCGATCTGTACCCAGTCGCTTCCGTTTTCGGAAAGATTGACCGTGAATGAAGAAGGCAGGCTGCATCCGTTAAGGAAAGCGGTAGGAACGAGTTTTACGCAGTAGACGTCGGACAGGCGGTCGAGCTCGATGGTGATATATATGTCGGTATCCTGTTTCTTGGAAGCGCCGTACCATGAAAGTTCGAGGTCGGTAGGAATGCTGGCGGTGGGGATGTCCGTGTTATGGATACCGTCGGTAAGGTTGTGAGCCGTGAACCATGCGGGATTCTCAAGGCTGGGGTTGTCTTCGGGGTACGTGTCGACGTCTCCGATTTCGCAGACGGCTTCGCACTCAAGCGCCAGGTTGGTGGCGTTTTCGGGGATCTGTGCCGCACCGATGGTCTCTTCGGCGAAAATATTGAGAACGCCGGAAGAAATGAGTATTATCGCAGCAACAGCGAAAATCAAGATCTTTTTCATTTTTATACCTCCGTATGCGGACCGTTGTACGTCCGCTAGAATAACAAGTGAATATTAACTTATTTCGCCTCTTATGTCAATACGATTATTTTGTCCTGACGCTTGAATTAAGGCCGAAAATACTGTACAATTCAGCATAACGAAACTGCGCGCCGTCAACCTGAATATCGAAGCGCTCCTGGAGGATTTTTTATTATGGAAAGCATGCTCAGACACGTAAATTCTTACCTTCGCCAGTTGTCCGATTCCATTCCGAAAAAAGTGATCCGTCTGGAAAACATAGGGATATATCCCTGCGGCTACAAGACCGACAATACTTTCCCGGCCGTCGACGTTTTCAGGCCTTACGAATGGGGCAGCGAATGGGGCAAGGGCAACGACTCTCACGCCTGGTTCCACATCCCGATAGAAGTGCCCGAGGATATGCGCGGAGACGATACTCTCGAACTTTGCATCCATACGGACAGGGGAGGATGGGACGCGGACAATCCCCAGTTCCTGTGCTATGTCGACGGCATAATGCGCCAGGGTTTCGATACTAATCACCGCGAACTGGTGCTGGGCGGCGGCAGGGACTTTTACGACGTTTACGTTTACGCCTACACCGGCCCCAGAGTGACCACTACCCGCGTGATGCCTTACCTGCGCACCGTCAACGACGACGTGAGGCAGCTTTATTACGATATTTCCGTCCCCAGATTCGCCCTGGATACTCTCGGCACCAACACTCCCGAATATATGGAGATATTGACCACGCTCAGCATGGCGCTTCGGAAGGTCAATATGCTGGAGCCTCGCGGTGAAGAGTTCCACAGGTCCGTTGCCGACGCGCTGGCCTATCTCAAAAAGAATCTGTACGACCGTGCCGAAGAAAGCGGAACCACGGTCATCTGCATCGGCCACACCCATATCGACGTGGCGTGGCTCTGGACTCTCGAGCAGACGAGAGAAAAGGCGCAGCGGTCTTTTGCCACAGTGATCGAGTTGATGAAACGGTATCCCGAATATAAATTCATGTCTTCCCAGGCTTATCTGTACCAGGCCGTTAAAGAAGAGGCGCCGGAGCTTTACGAAGAGATCAAGAAGATGATCAAGGCCGGACGCTGGGAAGTGGAAGGCGCTATGTGGGTGGAAGCTGACTGCAACCTTACTTCCGGAGAGTCTCTGGTTCGCCAGGTGATGTACGGAAAGAATTTCTTCAAAGACGAATTCGGAGTCGACACCAGGATCCTGTGGCTTCCCGACGTGTTCGGCTACTCCGCCGCGCTTCCTCAGATACTTAAAAAATCCGGCGTGGACTGGTTCCTGACTTCCAAGATCAGCTGGAACGACGTAAATACCATGCCATACGACCTTTTCTCCTGGATCGGGATCGACGGAACTCCCATCAATGCCTATTTCCTTACGGCACAGGACAAGGGCAGGACCGACGCTTTTACCAAAGGCACCACCTACGTTGCCAGCACAGATCCCCGCATGATAGCCGGATCCTACAACCGGTTCCAGCAAAAAGAACTTGCCCGTGAATCGATGGTCACTTTCGGATACGGAGACGGAGGCGGCGGTCCCACCGACACGATGATCGAAATGGCGCGCAGGCAATATAAGGGCATTCCCGGACTTCCCAAAGCCAGGATCGGTTTTGCTGGAGATATGCTAAGGCGCATCGAAAAGAACATCGACGGCAATCCCAGGCTTCCTTCCTGGAGAGGCGAGCTGTATCTGGAATTCCACAGAGGAACTTACACTTCCAACGCCAGGAACAAGAAGAACAACAGAGACTGTGAATTCCTTATGCTTGACAGTGAGCTGCTCAGCGTTATGGCAGGCGTGGCCGCCGGCGCAGCGTTCCCTAAAGAGGAACTGCACAAATGCTGGGAGACTGTTTTGGTAAATCAGTTCCACGATATAATTCCCGGCTCTTCCATCAGGGAAGTGTACGAGCGCTGCGACAGAGATTACGCCTCACTTCGGGAGATCACCGGAAAGATCAGGAAGAACGCCCAGGAGCAGATCGCGTCACTGGTCGATACGGACAAGAAATATCTGGTTTTCAACCCGCATTCGTTCACCGGAAAAGGTTACGTCAACGTTGACGGACGCTGCGTTTACGTGGAGAACGTACCGCAGAAAGGATATATGGCTTCCGACCTCCGGTCGCGCAGGGGGGACAATCAGCTGGTCAGCGTCGACGTTGACCGCAGACTGATCGAAACGCCGTATTATAAGTGCGAATTCGACGAAAACTGGAACATACTTTCGCTTTATGACAAGGCAAACGGACGCCAGGTCATTTCCGGCGGCCCGGGCAACGAACTTCGCATTTACGAAGATTATCCGGACCAGTACGACGCCTGGGAGATACAGGAATTCAGCGGATATAAATATTATCCCGTCACCGGATTCGAAGCCGTTTCCGCCGTCGACAACGGAGGCAGGGCAGGCGTAAGGATCACGAGAAAATACGAGCAGAGCCTCATAACCCAGACCGTATGGTTCTACGGCCGCGACCCCAGAATAGACTTCGAAACGGAAGTGGAATGGGACAGCCTCCACAGGATCCTCAGGACCGCGTTTCCGGTGGATATCAATACGGACAAGGCTTCTTTCGAGATCCAGTTCGGTACCATAGAGCGTCCAACACACAAGAACACTTCCTGGGACCGCCAGAAGTTCGAGACCTGCGCCCACAAATTCGTGGATATGTCCGAAGGCGGATACGGAGTTTCGCTCCTTAACAACTGCAAGTACGGTCACGACGTACACGGGAACCTTATGATGCTGACGCTGCTCAAGCGTCCCACTTACCCCAGCGAAGTTGCGGATCAGGGGCACCACTCCTTCACGTATTCGCTGCTGCCTCACTCAGGGGCCCTTAAAGACGCCGATACGATCAGACAGGCATACTACCTCAACTTCCCGCTTTATGCGCTTAAAACGGCTCAGAAGGGCAAAATTTCGGATCCTGATGCAGCCGCCCGCAGGAAGTCTGTTAAAATGCCTGAAGCCTGGTCTTTGATCACGACTTCCGATGAGAATCTTGTCATCGAGACCGTAAAAGAAGCCGAATATTCCGGGGATCTGATCATCCGCGGTTACGAATCCGGGAACACGCGGGGCGCGGCAAATATCAGGCTGGGATTCGACGCTGAAGAAGTTTGGATTTCCGACCTTTCCGAGAATAAACTCAAGAAGCTCGAATTGAAAGACTCGAGGGAGTTCGTGCTTCCTTACAGGCCTTTCGAGATCGTAACGTTGACCGTCGTGAGGAAGTAATCATCATGAAGAGCGCTTTAAGAAAACATATCGCGCTGCTGACGGCGCTGCTTATATTCGCGTCAATAGTTTTGTCAGGCTGTGCCGGCAAAAACGGTCCGGACGTGCCTGCCGATACGGATCTTCCCGCCGTACCCACGGACGTTCCGGCAACCGGAATTCCTGCCACGGAAGTACCTGCCACAGACGTTCCCGACGAGTTTTACGAGACCAGGGAATATTCGTTCATTGACAACAAAGACAGGTTCAAGATCATGGGCCGGTCCGCGGATATGAGCAAGGGCGTTACCTGCGACTGGTCAGCCGCCGGATTTGCAATAAATGCTTATTGCCGCGGTGACGTTAAACTTAAACTGACAGTGAGCGGATCCTGCTATTTTTCCGTATTCGTTGACGGCGTAAAGCAGGAAGGGGACGTGCTGGCGAAAGCCACAACGGTGCTCGCAAAAGGACTCGAGGCAGGGGAGCACCTTATAGAAGTGTTCCGCCAGACCGAAGTACGCCAGGGCCTGGTCGTCTTAAAATCGCTTTCCGTCGAAGGAGAGCTTCTGGAAGCTCCCAAGGACAAACCTCTGCGGCTCGTATTTATCGGCGACAGCATCAGTTCCGGATTCGGAACGAATCCCAAGACGCAGACGGGAGCCGAAGACCATGTTGACGCTACGCTGGCATATCCGTTCCTGGTGTCGAGAGCGCTTGACGCGGATTTCGAGATAGACGCCGTGATCGGTATCGGGCTGGTAAAAGGATACGTTACCGAAACCATGGGAGAGATATTCAAATATACCGACTACTACCGGTCTAAAAAGACGGAATACACCTGCGACAAAAGAACTGACGCCGTGATCATCAACCTCGGCACCAACGACGCGACCATGAGTTCCGACCCCGGTTTATTCAAAGAAGCGGTCAAGGCACTTGTTCACGACGTGCAGGCGATGTACGGCAACAACGTCCCCATCATCTGGATCTACAATTCCATGCGCGCGGATCATTCTAAATACACACTGGAGGCAATAGAAGACCTGAAAGTCGAAGGGATCAATATCGAAGCGGAAAAGTTCAAGGCAGACGCCTCCGCGTACGGACATCCCGGAGTAAAAGCGCACCAGAAAGACGCAGACCAGCTTATAGAACTCTTAAAAAGCAGATACGGCATCGGAGAAATAGTCGAACCCGCCGGAGGAGATAATTAAATGGCAATATTTGAAGTTACAGAAAACGACAGGAGAATATACGAGACCGAGCTGAAAGACTTCCTGCCGGACAAGATCCTTGACGTTCACACCCACGTCTGGCTTGAATCGCTGACCGTTCCGGAAAGTGAAGAAAAGGTCAAACGCACCGTCACCTGGCCTTCGCTGGTGGCCAGGGACAACAGCCTTGAAGATCTTCAGGAGACGTACAGGCTTATGTTTCCGGGAAAAGACGTTAGCGCGCTGATGTTCACCAGCAGCGTCCACAGCATTGAAAGCGGCAGGGCCAACAACGTTTACGTTTCCGAAGCTTCCCGAAGGAGCGGCTGGCCTGCGCTTTACTACAGCCATCCCACTCAAAGCCCCGACGAAGTTGAAAAGATGATAAGGGACGGAGGTTTCGTAGGGATCAAATCATATCTCAGCCTGGCCCCCGAGTATATTCCCGAAAACGAGATCAGGATATATGATTTCTTCCCGAAAGAGCAGTTAAAACGCATGGACGAACTGGGCGCCGTGGTGATGCTCCACATCCCCCGGAAAGGCAGGCTGAAGGACCCTGTGAATCTTGAGCAGATACTTGAGATCAAGGCTGCTTACCCTAATATGAGGCTCATAATCGCTCACGTAGGCCGCGCGTATACCAGGGAAGACGTGGGCAACGCGTTTACGGATTATCTTTATAAAGTTCCGGATCTGATGTACGATTTCACTGCCAACTGCTGCGAATATGCTATCACTGAAGTGATCCGCCACGCCGGGCCCAAACACGTAATGTTCGGAACGGACATGCCCATACTTCGCATGCGCACGCACCGGATCGAAGAGAACGGGACTTATATCAATCTGGTCCCGCCCGGACTCTACGGAGATCCTTCTCAGGATCCACATTTAAGGGAAGTCAGTGAAGCAGAAGGGAAGAAGATTACGTTTTTCGCTTATGAAGAACTGCTGGCCTTCAAACGCGCCTGCAAGACGCTTAATATGACCAGACAAGACGTCAGCGATATGATGTACGGCAACGCAAAAGAACTAATCGACGGTGCCAGAAGATCGATCTACGGAGGTTAATTACTATGGAAAAAAGCTGCTTTAAAAAGAAGATCAAGATCGGCTACCTGCCCCTATATATCAAACTGTACGACGATTACCATCCCGGCATCAGAGCCGCGTATGAAGACTATATGAAAAAGCTGGTGGGAATGATCGAGGACAAAGGCTTCGAGGTGGTGCTCGCCGACGAAGTGTGCAGGGTCAAGGAAGAATTTGACCGCGCCGCCGCAAAATTCAACGCGGACAACGACATTGCCGCAGTCGTTACGCAGCATCTGGCATATTCTCCTTCGCTGGAATCCATCGACGCGCTGCTCTCCTTAAAAGCGCCTATCGTAGTATTCGACACCACGCCCGATTACCAGATATTGAAATACGCCGATACGGAAGACAGGATAATGCCCAACCACGGCATCCACGGGGTTCAGGATATGTGCAACATGCTACGCAGAAACGGTAAAAATTACCAGCTCTGCGTAGGGCACGCCAGCGAACCTGCCGTTATGAACGAACTTTGCGACCTCCTGAAAGGAGCCGCCGTCGCATCCGCCATGCGCAATTCCAGGATCGGTATGGTGGGAGGAGAATTCGAAGGAATGGGAGACTTCAGGCTTCCCGACGAGCAGCTCAGGCGCGAACTCGGAGTCGAGACGGTCAGGATGACGCCTGAAGAAGGTGTCGAATATACTTCTAAAGTAACTGAAGCGGAGATCGACGCGGAGATAGCTGCGGACAAGGAACGGTTCGACGTCAGAGTCGATAACGAAACCGCATACAGGGACGCTACCAAAGCAGGGCTGGCGGTCCGCAGATGGATGAATGACAAAAAGCTGAGCGGAGTTACCGTCAATTTCCTTCACACAGACCTGAACCGCATCCCCAAGATGCCTTTCGTAGAATGCTGTAAGGTCATGGAAAGATGCCAGGGCTACGCCGGAGAAGGGGACAACCTCACCGCTTCTCTTACCGGAGCGCTGATCAGAGTCTTCCCGGATACCACGTTTACGGAAATGTTCTGCCCCGACTGGGAAAACAATATGATATTGCTGAGCCATATGGGAGAAATGAATCCCAGATTGACCCAGCACAAGCCCGTGCTTACGGACAAGAAATTCAACTACAATTCTTGCGGCGACACCACTACGGTCTGCTCCAGCTTCCGGGCGGGAAGAGCCGTGCTGGTCAATCTCGCCCCCGCAAAAGAGGGATTCACGCTTATATTGTCCGAAGTGGAATTGACCGACGAAACGTCTCACACTTCCGCCTACGCTACCGAAGTGCAGGGCTGGCTGAAGCCTTCTAAACCTTTGCGCCAGTTCCTGAAACGCTATTCCGTATTCGGAGGCACCCACCACAGCGCGCTGGTGTACGGATTCAATCTTAAAGCCATCGCGGCCTTCGGAAAGCTTATGGGATTCGAGACTGTGATCATTTAATACGGAGCCGATGCGTTATGAAACCTGTAATCAGAACACCATATTTTGAGATAGGAACGAAAAATTACGTTTTCGGAGACAGACTGCTGGAACTTGCGATCTGCGCCGATAAAGCCGCTAAAGAGTACGATATCGACGTCATGTTCGTTACTCCCGCGCTGGAGATCCGCCGGGTTGCCGAAAACACTTCTAATCTTATCGTGCTGGCCACATATATGGACACGCTGAGGCCCGGAAGGGGAATGGCGGATATACTTCCCGAGGGGCTTAAAGCCGCAGGAGCAGTGGGCGTTGTCATCAACCATTGCGAGAAGCCAATGAGCCTGCCTCAGATGAAAAAGACAATCGACCGGGCAAGAGAACTGGATTTCCTGGTATTTGCCTGCGCTGACACACTCGAAGAGGCAAAAGCGATCGCCCAGCTGCATCCCGATATAATCAATCCCGAACCCTCCGGCATCATCGGCGGCGGCAACGGCGTTACGCCTATGGATTACGTGATGGATTCCATCCGGGAGATCAAATCTATATATCCCGACATCCTCGTTGAACAGGCGGCGGGAATAACTAACGGCGACCAGGTATACGACTTCATTATGGCAGGCAGCGAAGGCGCAGGAGCCGCTTCCGGAATAATGAACGCGGACGATCCGGAAGCCAAGATATACGAAATGATCGCTGCCACACGCAGAGCCGCAGACGATCTTAAAAAGCTTGGAAGATTATAAGGAGGAGTTAGAATGCTCAAGAAATACACTTTCAAATTAGAATCGAATCACCGCGCCGTAAGCTTTCACGATATAACCGATAAAGTAAAAGAGCTTGCCGCAGAGTCCGGCCTCTCCGACGGTATCGTGGTAGTGTATTCCCACCATACCACGTGTTCGGTGATAACGCAGGAATGCGCTTTCGACAAGTCCATGACCGGCCTGGAGACTCTTCAGCAGGACCTGGTCAACGTCTTCGAAAAGTGGATCCCTACCTGCCGCACAGAAGGTATGTACCTCCATCCGGGCCCCGAAGCGCTGAAGTTCGCAGAAGAACACGGCGAGGACAATTTCGGCTGCCATAACACGGACGCCCACCTCCGCTCCTCTATAATCGGCCGCAGCGTCACTATCGTAATGGAGGACAAAGAGATGGATCTGGGAGAATTCGGTCGCATCCATTTTATCGACTGGGATCAGACAAGAGGCCGGACCAGGACCGTAAAAGTTATGATCATCGGCGAGTGAAACTTTGCCGGAACAGTCAGTTTAATTATAAGAAATTTTGAGGAAGATTTATGAGATATCTGATCGGGCTTGATATTGGCACCTCGTCTGTAAAAGGCGCGTTGATGACGGAAGCAGGGAAGGTGGTCAACACCGCCGCCGGTACGTTTACGTATATTATCGACGGAGACGCCAGATTGCTGGATCCTCAGCATTTCTGCGACGTTTGCTTTGACGTTATTAAGACGCTCTCCGGCGAGATACCTGCCGATGAAAACGGCGAGATCGCAGCTATTTGTTCTTGCTGCGCCGCCGGTAATCCGTTGTTCCTGGGACAGGATATGAAGCCAATAACGCCTATTATAGGATGGCAGACAAAAATCCCCTGGGACGTTATCGACAGCGTATATACAAAAGCCGAACAGGACGCGTTCTACCGCAAAGTAGGCTGGGGCTTCTTCGACGGAATGCCTGCGGCTGACCTGGCCTGGATCTCTGTGAAGAAGCCCGAAATACTCGAGCAGACGATATTCCTTACGTTCAGCTCCGAATATATGAATTATCTGATCACGGGCAAATGGGGCATCAGCCATTCCATGGGTACTCCGACATATTTGATCGACCAGGAAAAAGGCGTATACGACAAATTTATGCTGGATAAATTCGGGCTGACGGAAGAAATGCTTCCTCCCATATACGATAAAGGCACTGTGCTTGGAACGGTGCTTCCCGAAATGGCCGGAAAGTTGGGCGTTTCTGCCGAAACGAAGATCGTGCTGGGCACCTTCGACCATCCCTCGGGAGCGTTGGGAGCAGGAGTCATTAAAGAGGGCGACATGCTGCTGGCCTGCGGCACTTCCTGGGTGGAATTCTTTCCCGTATCGTCAAGAGAATTCGGCCTCTCCACCGGAGCGCTTGTCGACAGATTCCTGCTGGATGGAGCCCCATATTGCGTGATGCAGTCACTCGAATCCATAAACGACCTTATCAAAGACCGCCGCAAGACGTTGCTCGGAAACATTTCACACCGCAGGTTCGACGAACTCATCGAAGCGTCATTGCCCGATTCCGGAGGCCTTGAATTCGACTACACCGACGATGATTACGAGAGAGCAAGATCGTACGGCAAACCAGAGATCGCCAGGGCTATCATGGCCGGCGCAGCGAAACTGCTTCGGGATAATCTTATCAAATCTGAAAAGCTCGGCCTGCGCGCGGACAACATCACCGCCGTGGGCGGTACCACCAATTCCGCTACGTGTGTAAAACTCATTTCGGAAATACTGGGCAAACCGGTTTCGGTGGTCAACGGTCAGTCTGCCGGCGCCGTAGGTTCCTGCCTGCTGGCCGGTATCGGCACAGGCATATTCGGTTCCGAAGCTGAAGCCGTAGAGATCATGAAAGCAAATCTCTGAACCGCCGTCGCATAAAAAGAAAGGACGATAAAGTGAATTCGGAAACTATCAAAGCCGCAAAAAAAGTGTTTGACATCGAAAGCGAATGCATACGCGAAATGGAAAAACGGTTCGACGAAGAAGCATATTGCCGTGCCGTATCTCTGCTTACTAACGCGCAGCGCATCGGCGCCTCCGGCTGCGGCCATTCAGGAATATTGTGCCAGCATTTTGCCCATCTTATGTGCTGCGTGGAACAGCCTGCCAAATTCATTTCTCCCGCCGAAGCCGTGCACGGAGGAATGGGATTTTTGCAAAAAGACGACGTGTGCGTGTTCGCTTCCAGGGGAGGGAAAACTGCCGAACTGATCCCTATGGCCGAGATATGCAAAAAGAAAGGCGTCAAAATAATTGTCATCACCGAAAATACCGATTCGCCCCTGGCAATAATGGCAGACGTCGTGCTTAAACAGTACGTCAATATGGAGACGGACAGATATAATTGCCAGGGCACCACGTCGAGCACCTCTCTTGCCGTCATATTCCATGTTTTGCAGACGATGATCATAGAAGAGACCGGTTTTCAAAACGAAAGTTTCGCGCTCATCCACCCCAACGGAGCGGTGGGAGAGCGGCTTAATAAATAAAAGCAATTGGAGGAAAAAAGTAATGGAATTTAAAGTTTTTCAAAAAGAGATCGAACTGCAGTCCCGGGGCTGGGTACCCACGTTTCACGACGTCTCCAAAGAAGTTATGGAGATCGTAAAAGCCTCCGGAGTTAAGAACGGAACGGTGGCCATCGCTTCCCACCACACCACCTGCTCTGTAATGATCCAGGAATGTTCTCACGATATCGACAGCTTCGATCTGGAATATCTGCAGCACGACCTTCTCGATATCATGCGCAAAATGATACCTGATTTCGCGGAAGAACATCAGTACCGCCATCCCGGACCTATCCATCTTCAGTTCGGCAGATACGTCAACGAGCCGGGAGATTTCACGTCGATGAATACGGACGGCCATCTGCGTTCCGTTTTCTTTGGCCGCAGCGAAGTTATGACCATTAAAGACGGGGAACTTGACGGCGGAGAATTCGCTCATATCTACTTCGTCGACTGGGATCACGTGCGCGCCCGCAGAAGACAGCTCAATATCACCGTTATGGGCACCACCGAGGACGTGGGAGACAGAAAGTGGAATAACGGCGAAGTGGTCAATACTCTTCATAAATATACCGACGAAGAGAAGGCCTACGACGAGCATTACACGCTCCAGCAGAAGCGCTGACGTCAACTTCATATATTTCAAACTATGGACCGTACGAACTTTAAAATGAGTTTGCGCCGATTTCTGATCACCGCCGCGCTTATGGCGACGGCTGCCGTTTTATTGCTTACGGGGTGTTCGCCGATGGACCCATATTCAAAACCTCTCAACGTAACTGAGACAGATCTTTCTGAATACAAAGCCAGAACGCCTCTTCGCAATTCTGGAGATCAGATGCCCGTGCGCATATCCGACGGGCCGGGGGAGGATCCTTTCAACGTCCTTCCCGGTGCTGCTCCGGATCCTTTTATTTGCTACGATCCCGTCACCGATTATTACTACGGTCTCTGCACGCAAAACGCCTACGTAGAACTGCACCGCGCCAGGCTGCTTTCTGAGCTCTATACGGGCCCGGAAAGTCAGACGGTATATTACGCCGGGAACGAAGTGATCGGCTCTATTTGGGCCCCTGAGATGTATTTTTACGGGGATCACTGGTACATATATACAAGCGGTCAATTATCGGTGGAAGACGGCACCAAGCATCTGTTCGTGCTGGAATCTGAAACTGCGGATCCTTTCGAAGGATTCCATTTCAAAGCGTTCTTGAACAACGACCTGTTCGGTATAGATCCCACCGTGTATATTGACCATGCGACAGATCGTATGTATTTATGTTTTTCGGAAGTGATAGACGGCTGTCAATGGCTTTCAATTGCCCCGTTGACCTATCCCTGGGAGATGGGCAAGAGCGTTCCGATCTCGGACCCTCACGACTACTTATGGGAAAGTCTAACCGACGGACCGCTCAATGAAGGTCCTTTCTTCGTAACCTCCGGGAAGAGACTGTTTATCATCTACTCCGCCAACGGCTGCTACAGCGACACGTACCGGCTCGGCGTTCTCGAATACAACGGGGGAGATCCGCTCTCCAAAGACAGCTGGATCAAATCTCGCGATCCCGTATTCGTACTGAATAAAGATGAAAACGTTTTTGCGCCCGGTCATGCTTCTTTCTTTTATTCTCCCGATCACACCGAGCTCTGGATAGCGTATCATTGCTACTATACGAGAAATTACGGCGCTAAGCGGAGAATGCGCGTCTGTCACGTACAGAAGGTGGGATTCGACGAAAACGGTTATCCGGACTTCGGCGATCCCAGAGGGGGAGAAGTATTGCAAAACGTTCCTTCGGGCGAGTGACGGACAATTATAATTGATCGGGCGGAAACGATGGACAAGTTCGTAAAATTTATTGCCGCATCCAACAGGTTGATCGGGAAAGCGGGACAGATAGCGCTCTATATCATTGCCGCTTTTCAATTGCTTTTTCTTATCAGAGCGGCGGATCCCGGAAGGGTCTATTATGTGTTCCTGGTCGTGGCGACTGTCTTGCTGATATTGCTTTTAGCCATCAACGTTTTCCTGCTCATAGTAACCGTGATCCTGATATTTATGCACAAAGTGGAAGACGACGCCTCTTTCGACAGGGAAAAGAGCGACATCGACGTCTGGTCAGCTATAATAATGGGGTCATCGGTGATAATTCCGTTTCTGGCCTGGTTCGGGTTTTTGAGAGACGAACTGGCGGTCAACGACGTTTTGTGCGCTCTAATATGGGCCGTGCAGTTTTCAATGCTGTTTAATTCATACTTCTACAAGGCATTTTTGAAACAATACCTGCTTAAATAATCGCACTGTTTGCCATATCTAAACACCAGAAAGGCATTAAAAAAGGGGCTGTTTAAAAACCTCGCTTTAGCGAGGCTGGCAAACAGCCTCTTTTTCTATGTAAAACAAGACAATTCGTTCTCTTTTTTAGTATATTAATGGCAGATTCACCTACATTAGGAGGTCTGTCATGAATGAATTTTCAAATCGACTGCAGTTCCTGTGTCCTTCCTTCGACTTGACCGAGGAGGAACAACGAATTTTCGACCGTTTTTACCAGTTCCTTGATGACTCAGGTGTTGCAGAAATTATCCGAAAGTATGTAAAAAACGATACATATAAAGGAGGCCGACCCAACGTAAATTATTACAATCTATTTGCTGCGATTCTTTACGGATTCGCAAACGGAAGAAGTACATTGCGTGAAATCGAAGATGCGTGTGGACACGACATTAGATATATCAACATTATGACACAAACTCGCCCGTCATATTCAACAATAGCTAATTTTATCAACACCGTTATCGTTCCTAATGAAAACGAAATATTCAGAGCGATCAACAATCAAATCATAAAAGAATTATCGATTACTCTGGATGATGCGTTTATCGACGGAACCAAATGGGAAGCAAACGCCAACAAGTATAAATTCGTTTGGAAACCCATTACTTATCATAAAAAGATTTCTGCTACTTTCTTTACGCTTCTTAGAACAAACAACATTTGTTCGGAATTTAAGAATGAAGAGATGGTTAGATCTTCAACGATAACAAAAGCGTTGGATACATTGGAAAAGGGAAAAGAATCATACGATTCGATTCAATATGATGCGTTAAAAAAGGCAATGAACGCAATTTTGGTCAAGGTATTGGATTATGAAGAGAAAGAATCAATTTGCGGAGAAAACAGAAAATCGTACTATAAAACCGACCATGACGCTACTGCAATGTGTTTGAAATCCGACTATTATTCCGGGCTCGGATCTAATATGCACGCTGCGTACAATGTGCAAGCTGCAGTTGTTAAAGGATTGGTTTTGTCGTATTATGTTTCACAAGATAGGACAGATATCAATGTATTTATCCCA